>TARA_R110002124_G_scaffold99337_1_pt1 | contig 133428 bp, 116 predicted proteins | sample TARA_R110002124 | Tara Oceans TARA_R110002124 (sample SAMEA4397445) | marine metagenome | biome: Polar Biome; feature: [SRF] surface water layer (ENVO:00010504); material: water (ENVO:00002006), including particulate matter (ENVO:01000060) such as... | depth 5 m | reverse complement strand
TTTATCCATTATAAACCCCTTAAAATGTGTAAGGCAGCGGTTCGGGTTTTAAGAATTTTCGAGGAAGCACTCAAGAAGGGCTTACCGTAAATTCTGTTAAAAAAATCGAGGCGATGCCTTTCCGGTCTGTTGGCGGACTTAATTCACAATTTTGGGTCGGTAATGAAGTGTTCCTTCCCAGCATAGCGCGAAGGTTTAGCAGAATGGAAAGCTGAAATTGGGGATTGTGTCCAAGACCTTTTTAGTGAAGCGCTTTCCACGAAATGTAGCTTTTCGCAGAATGTAGGGGAATGGGCTAAGCAACTTATTAAATCTTAAGCTTCAATTCAGTATCATTTAAGGCAGATTTAATTTCAAAGATGTAGATTGGGAATATGTTGACCGATTATAAGAGAAAAATTTGGCGACTTTCCAAAAATGCAAAACGATAAGTGTTTGCAATGCCTCGCACTATGTTTTATATTGTTGCTGTAAGCCGTTTTTTTTCGTAATCATCAGAAGTACAAGCTTTTATTTACACTCGATTTTATTCCCAAATGATTTGGAAACATTGACAAAATCTGTTCTAAAGTTTCCTCACTATAAACGAAAATTTCATTAATGTAGTAAGAAGGTATTTTTTCTTTAGCCAAGACTTCTGAACACATTATTCTGCTTTGTTCTCGTTTCACATTGAATTCATAATGGTTCCACGAGCCACTATTTATTAATGTCCAATTAATATTGTTAAACTCTTCTATATCGTTATAAAATTTTGTAGAACGAACGGAAGCGTTACCGTCAGAAAAAGAAACATTTTGAGCTAAAAGGATATGTGGATTAACTTTCAGTAATATCAATTTGTTTCTGTCTGTATTCTTGCACAAAGTATATAGCATTGGGTTTTTATGGTTAAAATATAGAGGTGTATAATCGTGAATATTTCCACCTAAATTAGGGTCAACTCTGTTTCTCCTTGCATTTACTTGTTGGTTTGAAATATCAGTACTTACAAATCCATTACTATGTGCTAAATTATGTGACAAAATTCCAAGTTTTAAAATGCTGGCAACATTGTCTAAATGTGTTATATAAAAAAGACCGCCAAAAGGTATTTTAGTTAGTAATTCTGTGTTAAGTTGCTGTCTTTTTGACAAGATTTCCCTTTTGTCTACCGAGTCAATAAACACTTTAATCTCTTCTTTTATTTTTTCAAATACTTGCTGATAATTTTCCAATTGACTGCTATTCACTGAAATAAAATAGTTGTCAATTTTTGAAAAAAGGTGTTTGTAAAACCTTATAAATCTTGATAAAACCTTGTTGTAAAGATTATCAAGCCAATTAATTTCTTCACTTTCTAATTTTAGTGTTAAATGGTAATACGAGTTACCTTTAGAATGTGGTCCTGGGTTTGAAAGGTAGAGAGGTTTATATATTTGGCTTATTTTACAAACAATATGTTTTTTGATTACTTCTTGATTAAAAATGTTAATGTAAAAATTTTCTAAATCATCTATTTTTCTAAAGTCATTGTTTTGACTAATAGAAGTCAGAAAATTTTCGATAACAGCCATTTCATCCTGCAAAAGTTTAAGGATTTTTATGTAATCGTTTTCGTTATAGCTGCCAATGTGTTTCATTAGGTTATTCGAAATAAACAATTTTAAGTCCTCTATTTGGCATTTCTAATATAAACTGTTCGACTTCATCAAAATCATCATATGATACTGTGAATAGATAATCTGGGTCATAGCCTTTATATTTTACGCTATTACCATTACTTTCTAATTTATGACTTTTTTTAGGTGAAAGAGAAGGTGCAATTCCTACGACTAATTCTTCTTTGTTATCGATAAAATTCAAATTTATAGTTCTCTCAACTTCGCTTTCTGATACAAACGAATTATTTTCATAACGTTTGTGTTTGGTAGAATAAAAAATTGTAGGTTCAGTTTCTATTTCGTCAATCTGAATGCCGTGATTTTTTTGAAAATAATCTCTCAAAAAATCCCACATTCCATCCCAAGCAACATTTTGTTGAATTCCCATAGTTGCAACCGTAGCTTCTTTAACAGTATAGTGTTCAGGGAATAATTCCATAGCTCCATCCGTAAACATTTTTACAATTGGCACAAAGTCTTGTGTGGCATTTAAAGCACCCATAAACATTGCTTCAATTGTGTTGCCTTTTCTCATTTTGTCTTTTTGATTTTTAAGAATATATAGGCAAGCATTATTGATAACTTCTGCTTCAAGGTCATTTGAGGTTAATGAACCTCTTCTTAGGTGCAGATTTGAAATTGATTGTCCTAAAATCTGTTTTGCATTGTCTTTTGTCATTTAGAATAAGTTTGTTTGAATGTTCTTTATATCTGGACGCATTGCATAAATAAAGCATTTTGAGATAGTAGTTTCGCCAATTCCTTTAAAAGAAGATAGCTGACCCATATTTTTCAAATCTTCTTTTTCTAAAATTTCTATGATTTTTTTAATTTGATTACTCTTTAAGTCAGTCAATTGTTTTAGGTTTTCTACATTGTTAGATAAAAATGCAGTTTTGAAAATGCCGAACAAGTCATCTGAAGCATTCTCTTTGTAAATATAAATTTCGATTGGAATTTCTATTCCTTTCAAGTGTTTTTGTAAAAGTTCGAGTGATTCATCTTTAGAAAGCCCACCATTTTGAGCACCTAATAAAGGAAAGGCGATTGATTTAATTTTCTTTTGTTCGTAAGTTTCTTTGAACTTTATAAGTCCTTTTTCGAGATAAATTGGTTTAGTAGGGAATTTCCAATGATTTTTTGTCGGAAAGTTTAATATCCATTTAGCATTGGATTGATAAAGGTAAAGTTTGCCAATATCAAGTAACTTTTTGTCGCACATTTCCTTATAACGCTCAAACATTTCGGGATAACGATATCTGCATTCGAGAGCAATTCCCGCTCCCATAATTCCGAAACAATTTACAGTATTAACTATTGTTTGACATTCGGTTGTAAATATGTTTCCCTCAATTATTTTCAATGTGTACTATGGTTTTTCTCAAATGGCTTAAAACTTTTTATATCACATATAAATATAGTGATATCCTATTTCTTTCAATGGGATAAAGAAATTTTTAGAATTTAATATATTCAAAAGAACTTCCTTACTAACACAGTGGAAAGAGCCAATTTAATGAAAAATTGAAACTCTGGAATGTGTTGAACGGATTATGAAAAGAGAATTTCCTCTGATGGAAGTATTTTACCAGTTTAAATTGCGATCATATTGTATGATAATAAACTCCCCCTTACAAAGAAGTGAGATTTTGATTTAATAAAATTTATTATTCTGCCAGTAAATTAATAGGGTTTAATGAGAAATAGAAGGGTTTAATATCAAAGAGAATGACACGCTTAAAACAGCAATATGTTGTACCTATGTTGTACCCAAGGCATAAAAAAAGCCCTCACATTTATATGAAGGCTTGATTTTACTAGTAGCGGGAACTGGACTCGAACCAGTGACCTTCGGGTTATGAGCCCGACGAGCTACCTACTGCTCTATCCCGCGATGTATATTATAAAATCGAATTAAAATCGATTTACTTATTATTATTATTTGCACAGAACGAGTAGGTACCCTGTCCTGAGCGTAGTCGAAGGATACTGCTCTATCCCGCGATGTATGTTATAAAATCGAATTAAAATCGATTTACTTATTATTGTTATTTAGACAACTTTCCCGGCTCTAAACCTTTAAGCATTGAACCCAACAAATTATCTGGACGGCAAAGATACAAAGGATTTTAATGTTTACAAACCTAAGTAACATTTAATTTTAACAAAAAATCATAAAGATTTCGTTGCTAGAAAGTTGTTCGTTATTTTTAATATATGACAAAAAAAATTCGCTTTACGATCTTTTCAATCCTTGGTGCTCTCGTGGCTCTGCTAATAAGTGTCATCCTTATTAATACCTTTCTAAAAAATAAAGTTGAAAACTTTATCACAACTCGTCTTCCAGATAACATAACTCAAACGTACGAACATCTCGACCTCGATAGCTTCAACGGCACTCTAACTTTTAAAAACGTTACGGTGGGTATTAAAAGTAAGGTGAAAGACTCTATACATACCACCGTCAACGTTTCAGAATTTGTGATAGAAGACATTAGCTATTGGGACTACCTTGTAAATAGTGAGATTAGAATAGAAGATATTAAGCTTCGCAAACCCGAGATCATTTACCGCAAACATCATTTTACACCTCCAAAAGATTCAGCCAAACCCTTAATGAAAATTTTTAAACCTATTAGAATAGACGAATTAAGTATCGATAATGCAACGTTAACCATCCTGGATAAAGGTAAAGCCGAAATAGTTCTTTATTCTGAAAACACTACCGTAGAAATTGACGATATCCTAATAAGTGCAGCTACTCTTTCTAACCGACTGCCCTTCGAGTTTGGGGATTATGACGCTAAATCTGATTCCATATTTGTAAAAATGAATCCTTATGAAAATCTTTCAGCTAAAAATTTTCTACTAAAAAACCATACGGCGACGGTCGAAAATATAAAACTGAAGACTAAATACTCGAAAAGTGAATTATCCAGGATCATTCCGAAGGAAAGAGACCATTTCAATGTAGATCTGGAAAAACTAACGCTTCAGAATATAAATTTTGGTTTTCAGAAAAGAAAACTCTTCTTTAAGAGCTCATCCATAACCTTCGACCAAATATCGGCGGCAATCTATAGGGATAAATTAGTAAAAGACGATCCCATCATAAAGCCTCTTTACAGTAAGCTATTGCGAGAACTACCTTTTGATCTTACCATCGATTCGGCGTATGTTAACAAAGGTAATTTGATCTATAAGGAGCGAATAAAGGAAGACAATTCGGGAGGGAGTGTATCCTTTAAGAATGTTGAAGCTAAAGTATACAATGTAAGCAACACCTATAAATCTCCTTCTAAAACAAAAATAAATGCAAACGCAACGTTTATGAAAAACACTCCTTTTACAATAGATTGGAGTTTCGATGTCAACAACCTAACAGATCGGTTTTTAGTTAAAGTCGATGTGGGCGCGATTAATGCAACAGATTTGAACCAATTTACCGAACCCAATTTAGGAATTAGATTAACCGGAGCACTCAACAAAACATATATGACAACCAGCGGAGACAGAAATATTGCGCGGTCTGATATGAAAATAAATTATGATGACTTTAAAGTAAATATCCTTGATAAAGATGGTAAGGAAAAAAATAAATTGTTGTCTGCGATTGCGAACATCTTTATTTCTAAAGACAGTAAAAAAGATACCGACAATTACAGGGAAGCATCATTTGAAGTCACACCTAACAGAACAAAATCTTTCTTTAACTACGCATGGTTAAATATAAAAGAAGGTCTTATAAAAAGCATGACCGGCAGGAATAAAGACTAGTCCCCTCTCCCGTTAGCGATCCATGCTATTGCATCCAGACGATCTTCCGTAGAAAAACTCTTTATAGTAGCATTAGAAAATAAATTTTCAATGCTACCACATAATTTCACCCATTTACGGTTAGAAACAACGGCAATTCTATTAAACTTCCTGTCATTAGCCACTTTGAATTTAATTTCTTTAATTACGGCTAATAAATGGAACTCTTCAATATTACTATCCTCTAAATAAAGATTTATCTTATCGTAAAGCTGAAACTTCTGCCTTATTAATTCTTGAAGTTTTAAAACTGTTCCTTCATCAAAATTTCCTTCGATAAGAAAGCCAACAGTATCTTCAGAAAAACTGAAAGTTGAAAACATTTGGTGGTGGGTTAGGTTTGTTCTTTTAAATATAAGGAAAAAAGCAGCTACTTATGCGAACCTATAAAACAAATTTAATTTTTAGTTATCCAATACATTGCATCCATACGATCTTCAGATGTAAAATTCTTAATTTCAGTATTTGCAACTAAATTGTCCAATGATGATAATAGATGAATCCATTTTCGATTGGTTACGACAGCAACTTTAGAAAGCCTACTTGAATATTCTACAGGAAACAAAGTAGCGATAAAAACAGAATTAAATGTAAAACTTTGTATTCCGTTATCTTCAATATATAAGTTGATGGTATCAAACTCCTCAAGCTTTTCCAGTATTTGATTTTTGAGATTCTGAATGGCCGTTTTATCCATAACTCCTTCAATTATATAACCTACAGTGTTTCGTGAAAAACTAAAATCGACTTGCATAATAATTTCCGATTTTTTTTATACCGCAAAGTTAGAAAATGAAAGTAGTCATATTAAATATATAGAATGTTCTGTATCAGAAATCTAGCGAATTTCATCGAAAACACATATTTTCAGACTTACTTTTGGCTAATACTATCAAGAAAGTGCCTATTGTTCAATACTTTCGGATGTAAATGAAATTAACGCCCCATCTTCAAAAGTAGTGGATACCGAAATGGGATTACAGCATACTTCACAATCTTCAATATATTGCTGAGATACCGATATATCCAACAACATTGAAATCTCTTCCCAACAATAAGGACACTGAAAAAAATGTTCTTGCATACTTTTAGAGTTAATTATTGCAATAGATCATTATCCCTGAACTGATCGTGTAATGCCTTACTAACAAATTTATATCCCGCCTTCTTAACATAAAAGAAATTTGCCAAACTAGAAAGCATTTTAGACTTCACCATATACTTCACTAAATACCCGATCCGGTTTTTAATCCGTTTTTTATATTTCTTTTCGAAATCTTTAAATGATATCTTCGGAAAGGGAAGCACAGAAATACTTGCATCTTCACCATAAGTAGCAATATCTAATTGCTCATCAAAATTTCTTAGCACTCTCATATCCGGAATAATAGGAAAGAACTTTGCCCCCGTAGGATCCTTTGGAGGTATCGAAAATTCATATCGCTCCTTGGAAGCCGGAGTCGCTGCGACCCCTAATCTGTCTTCAACTTGCTCCGCAGCTAATGCAAAATGATATCTTAAGAAATTCTGACAATTCTTTCTGCCTAATTGAAAATCATGCTTCCGAAGATCTTTATGTAAAAAACCCGCAAAACCTCCAATGGGCGCAGAAGCCAAATCACTTTTAGGTCTAACCCATTTCCCGTTTTTTTCGATTTTCCGAATGGGCGCAACCAGAAATTTTGTACGATCACTGGTGTCTAAAGCATCCAATATTCCATCCTGGTTAAACATGACTTGATTCCGAAGTGACTTTACCAAACCCCCAACAATATCCATTATTCCGCTCCCGGTTTCTGCCACATCGTGATCCTTATTTGGAAATGGATCGATCATTAAAACCGCATATTTTTCTTTTTTACAATGCTCCGGATTCTTTTCCTTTAAAACTTTTAGTCCAATTCCGTAGGGCTCGTTATTAATTACACCGCCATCTACAGAGTTAAAGGTGTAAATATCATCTTCGGGTAGCAACGCCCTTACTCCTTTTGCATTGTTAAACAAGTATTTTGGATAGCGCTTAATATATTCAGAAGATATCTTCAACTCACGAGATTCTAAACCAATTGGGAATGCGGCAGTGCTTAGGGTAGCATCCTTTAAATATTGAATATGATGTTCATTCGAGATATCTAAAACGTAATAGAGATCATCTTCATTCTCCGGAATTCCCTCGGGAAAATGATCGTTTTTCAGTTTATATCTTAAAAAACCTCCATGATTGGTAATGACCGTTCCTTTAGAAGTATCACCTCCACTATCGTCAAAATCAACCATAAAATTGATCCCTCTTAAATTGGTTGTGGTTAAAATAACATCAAGACTATTAGAAGCATATTTAGGAATCGCACGTTGTTCACCAACTTTTAAAGCCCGCTCCGCAATAACATCAATAGGCTTAGTATTTAAAAGTGATCTTACCTCCCCATAAGTTCGTAGATCATCCTCATCAAGCAACTTTTCTAAGGTGTCACTATCGGCGTCATCTGCCATTTCTACCCAGCTTTTATAAAAAATGTTCCCTTCACCAGTCTTGTTAGACCTATTGTAACTTTTAAAATTTTTATCGGCTAAAGCCAGTAAAGTAAGCGTTCCCGAAATTCCTCCGGCAGACGAACCACTTATAACATCGATCTCCACATTGTGCATAGGAATAGAATGATCGTATTCAGGATGCGATTCACCCAATGACCTGTTCTTTTCTTTTGCCTGTTCCCAAAGATCTAATGTTTCTAATAAATAATCCAGTACCCCCGAGGTGTATGCCCCCGCAGAAACGGCACCCGCCATCGTGATACATAGTTTAAAAGTGTTCTCGTCCCCCATAATTATAAAAAATTAAACAATTGCTTTATAAACAGCAAGTTATAATTTTAAACAATAACAAAAGACAGGCTTTTCCCCCTTTTTTAATTCTACTTTTATCTCTTCGGAAAACTATATTTCAACATTTAATAATTGCCCCGTTAACTGTAGTAATTGCAACTCGGCCAATTTCGCTTGATATTTCGCAAGATTTTTATTGGTTTGAGCGTTCAGCAAATTAATCTGTGCCTGCCGAAGCTCAAGTGACGTGATCTGTCCCAATTTATAACGCTCGTTAGAACGCTCATAGTTATTTTTGGCAGTTCGTACATTCTGTTCCTGCAATTGAAAAATTGCAATCCTGTTCTCGTAATCTCCCTGTGCATTAGCAATATCTCTTTTTACTTCGGAAATGATCTGAGATTTAAGCAACTCCTGATTTTCAGATAAAACTCTGGCATTTTTTACACCGGTAATCCCACTCCCACCGTCAAACAAATTCCAACTCAAACTTACTCCCGCTGCAAAACCCACCGTATTACTGGTCGCGGCAAAATTGGTGGAAGGAAAATTCCCTTCATTCCAACCATAGGAACCCGTAAGACCTACCGAAGGCAAATACACAGATTTACTCGCCTTATAATTATAATCACTTATCGCTATATTCTTTTCAGCCTGAAGCAATCTAACATTATTGGTATCTACTACTGTTAGAAAATTATCAAGTACTAACCTATCGGTAAACCTAACAACAGTATCCACTTTAAAATCTCTTGTTAGATCAGAATTCAGTACCACACTTAGATCTCGTTTGGTATTTTCCAACAATTGCCTCGAATTCATTAAATTAATACTATCAGTGACAATATCCACTTCAGCATTTAATACATCTAACTTGTTGTTCTGTCCGTATTCAAATCCGTACTCTGCTCTCGTCAATCTGTCTTTTGTATTCTGAAAGGTTTCTTCCAGCACAACCACATTTTCTGTTATCCTGGCAACTTCGAAATAAACAGTAAATAACTGAAGCAAGGTATTCTCGATCGTCTCCCTTACCTGTAATTCACTAAGATCGTATTCCTCCTTTAACCGCTTGTAATCATACCAGCGTCCCAATCCGTCGAACAGTGTATAACTCAGGTTTAAAGAAGCGTTATACCTTGTAGTTTCTGCTCCATCCACTATATTCGTAGATCCATCCTGAAAGGACACTTCCTGATCTTCAACATTGTAATTAGCTCCCGCATTTCCTGTTAGAGCCGGTAAAAATCCCGAATTGAGGATTCCTTTGTTGTTTTCTGCTATTAATAGATTGTTTGAAGCGATCGTTATTCCGAAGTTATTTTCAAGAGTTTCCACTATCGCTTCCTTCTTGGTAAGCAAATCCAATTCCTGGGCGTTTACACTTCCAACAAATAATAGTAATATACAACAGTAATTAATGTACTTCATTCTGTTCTTTTATGGCGCGTTCTACTTCTTCTTTTTCAATTTTCTTTCCGGTCATCAACCATTTACTTCCCGTCTTTATCGAATTCGTGGTCGATAAAAGTATAGGAAGAATGATTAAAGTTAAAACCGTTGCAATCGCAATTCCGTAAGCGATAGAGATCGCCATAGGCTTAAGAAACTGAGCTTGTCTGCTCTTTTCCAGCAAAAGGGGTGCAATTCCTGCAACAGTAGTTAATGATGTAAGAAAAATTGCTCTGAAACGCGAACGACCCGCCTGATATAATGCTTCATCAAATTTCATCCCCTCCTTCAAATAAGAATTAAACTTCCCTATTAAAACCAGGCCGTCATTAACCATGATCCCGATCAAGGCAATAATTCCTAAAGCCGATAAAATATTTATAGGAAAATCATGGAACCAATGCCCCCAGGCAACAGCAATAAAACTAAAAGGGATCATTAGTAATAATAGTAACGGCTGACTGTAACTTCTGAAAGTAAAGGCTATTACGATATAAATTAAAAATAAAACTATCGGCACTACTGTATTCGCAGACTCCGATAATTTATTTCGTTCCCTGTTCTGTCCTTCATACGATGCCGATACAGAGGTATACTTCGACATGATCTCAGGCATAATCACATTTTTAATTTCGTCCAGGATTTCTACGGGACTTCCATTAGGATCTTTTAAATCTGCATTAATTTGAATTTCACGCCTTCCATCTAAATGACTAATAGACTCATCACCACGTTTAATTTCATAAGTTGCTATTTCACCAAATGGCACACGCTCACCTGTGGGCGTAACAATACGCATATCGTCCAAATCGTTTATAGACTCTCTGTTTTCCCGGTCGTATCGAACCCAAACACGAATTTCATCTTGTCCGCGTTGAAAACGTTGCGCCTGTAACCCGAAGAATCCCGATCTAATCTGTGCCATCACATCTCTTAAATTGAGACCTAAAGAGTAGGCACTTGGCTTTAATTCAACATTGATCTCCTTTATTCCTTCAGGATCTGTATCGGTGATATCGGTAAGCAAAGGGTTTAGTTCTAAATTCTGTCGTAATTCGGTTTTTGCAGCTTTTAATTCTTCCGAATTGTTTCCTAAAAGTGAAACCGACACCGGATTTCCGCCAAAGTTTCCTCCAGATCCAAACGAAAGGCGCTCTACTCCATTTACAACACCGGTCTCTTCACGAATTGAATTCGTGATCGCCTGCGAATCGAAATCTCTATCCTCTCCAGGTAGTAAGTTTACATTTAACGAAGCCTTGTTATTTCCCGGCCCAACACGCTTTATAATGTTCTGGACTACCTGTAAATTCCCGGTCTGCTTAGCCGTGTACTCTTCATTAACTCGCCAGGCCGCAGCTTCAACATAAGAAATAATTGAATCTGTGATCTTCGGATTAGTACCCTCGGGCATTAAAAGATCAATACTCACCCTGTCACTCGCAATACGAGGAAAGAAAGATTGCTTTATAATTCCTCCTTGAAATGAACCTACCGTTAGGATCATGATCGCCAATAAAATAGCGAAAGTGATAAAACGTTGCTGAAGGGCAAAACGCAACATCGGACTGTAAATACGATCCCGACAATAACTCATAAAGCGATCACCGTATTCATTGAATTTCCGTAGTTTGAAAAACAGCTTGTCAATTCCTTTGCGTTCTTTATTTACATCAGATTTCACTAGTGCCTTAGAGTGAGCAATATGCGCAGGAAGAATGATTAATGCCTCGACCAAAGAAACAATTAAAGTAAGCATCACAATAACAGAAACTTCGCTAAAAATATCCCCTATTCTACCCTCAAGATAAAGGAAAGTGGAAAATGCCAGAACTGTCGTTAATATCGCCGAAATAATAGCAGGTAAAACCTCCATTGTACCATCGATCGCAGCTTGCACTCTACCTTTTCCCATTTCATAGTGCTGATAAATGTTTTCTGAAATAACAATTCCATCATCAACCAGGATCCCTATAACGATGATCATCCCAAAAAGGGAAAGCACATTAATGGTTACGTTAAAAGATGAAGCAAAAATAAACATCCCTAGAAACGCAACGGGTAATCCCAGAGCTACCCAAAATGCCAAACGGGTATTAAGGAAAAAGGATAAGAATAACAGCACAAGTAGGATTCCCACTCCACCATTTTCTAACAACAGCTGTGTTCTTTGTTGAAGTCTAATGGACGAATCACTTACCACATCTATCTTTACTCCGGTCTGCTTCTCGTTAAAAATCTCAATGTACTCGTTAACTTTTTCAGCCGCAGAGATCAAGTCTTCACTGTTTGTATTTGTAATTTCTACGTTTACAGCAATGTTACCATTAAAATAAGAAGCATTGGGTGTTTCAGAAAAACGATCCCTTACCGTAGCTACATCCTGTAAACGAACTACCGTACCATCTGCTCGGGCTCTAACCACCAAATTATTAAGCTCATCCCCATAGTACGAACGATTATTAGCGCGTATAAGGTAATCTTCAGCATTAGTCTTAATGTTACCACCTGTAGTTAAAATATTAGCCTGAGAAACTGCTCCGGCAACTTCAGCAAAGGTAAGATCGTAAGCGAGCAGATCATTTTCACGAACCGCGATCTCTATTTCCTCTTCAGGATAACCGGAAATGGAGATCTGAGAAATCCCTTCCATGGTTCTAAGGTCGTTCTCTATTTGACGCCCAATTTGTTTTAAGGAAGAAAGATTTACCCCTTCGCCACTAATTGCAAAATCTATGGTCTGCCTGATATTTTCTTGTTTGGCCACAACCAGTGGCTCCATACCCGTAGGATAATTAGGCACCCTGTCAACGGCATTTTTTACTTCGGAAAGCATTACGTCGATGTTTTCACCGGATTCAATTTCGACAGAGATACTCCCACCATTTTCCCGAGAAACGGAAGTAACCCGCTCTACTCCAACCAGACCTTTTAAATTATCCTCAATTTTTAACACTACTCCTTCTTCTATCTCCTCGGGAGCCGCTCCGGGATAACTAATGCTTATTGAAATGATCTTCGAATCTACTAATGGAAAAAACGAAGATTTTAATTGAAGAATACCAATGGTTCCGAATATAACAAACGACAGTATAACCACATTTACGGCAACTTCATACCTGATAAAAAAACTGATAAGATTCCGCATGTTAATCGGTAGTTGAATTAGTATTTTTTATAGCTTCAGAATTGCTCACATTACCAACTTTAACAAGCATTCCTGCAAATGCTCCGGGTACGGTACGCGAGAGAATTTGTGTTCCATCCGGAACACCCTTTACAACTACCTCTTCCGAAGAAAAATAAATAGGATCCACCTCTATTAGATCTAAAATACTATCCCGAACCACATAGAGTTCCTTCTCATCAATTAGAAGTTTTCTAGGTATTTTAATCGCATTTGGCTCGTCTCTGGCGTTTAAAAGCGCCTCCATATACATGCCTTCTTTTAAACCTTCACCGGCTACTTCTACAAAAACTTTTATGGTTTGCGTATTGGTATCGATACTGCTATTTATTCTGGAAACTACTCCGGTAAATTGTTGTGTTCCCTGAGGTACTTTTAAGACTACTTTTTCACCTAATTCTAACAGATCACTAAAATTTTTGGCAATTCCTAATTCGAGCTCATAGACCGAAGGATCAATAAATTCACCTAATTTCTGACCTTGTCTTATTAAAGTTCCTTTGGTTACCAAGGCCTCGGTTAAAACACCCGTAAATGGCGCAGAAATATTGTATTTAGACAAACGCTGTTCCAGATTCTTTACGTTATAATAACTGGACATAACACCCCTTCCGGTAATAAAGTATTTTACTTTTTCTAAATTTACTTCGGGTAATGGAGGTACACTTTTGGTTAGGTCAAAATTGTTGAGATAACTTTGCCACTCCGGGAATGCCTCCGGATAATCTAAACGAAGATCCGGCATTAAAGATGTGATGAGATTAATAAAATCACTTTTCGCAGCCTGAACCGATGCATAGTACTCTGCAGCGTCGATGCTTAATAACGTCTGCCCCCTGCGATACTCCTGTCCTGCTTTAAAATCATGAGAACTACTTCTAAAAACCCCTTGTACTTCGGCGTACAATTCTAATCGGTTTTTCGCAACTAAGGCACCGTTCGCAGGAACTACAATTGGTACTGTAGAATTGGTTACTGTTTCGGTGAATACCGTTTTCACGACTTTCTCTGCCGTTGGCCTCACTTTTTTATTGCTCTCAATAATAGCCGAGGCTGCAAACAAGGCCCCAATAATGAGGACAGCTCCAATAATAAATAGTAAAATTTTACGCACAGGTTCAGGTTTTAGCTTAAAAACCAAAAATACTAAGCCAATACCTAGCAGAAGTTAAATCTTTCTTAAATGTGTCGGGAAAATTATGCTAAAGTTTCCAACTGTAAGGTCACCTTTTCCCATTCTTTCATTAAATTATTTAGTTTGTCCTTTTTTGCCTGATACATATCGAAGAAATTTGGCTTGGCAATAGTCTCATCATAATTTATGGAAAGCTCCAGATCGATCGCTTTTATCTCGCGTTCTAGTTTGTTTATCTCCGCTTCAGTTTTACTCAACTTATTAGTCAGAGATTTTTGTTTTTTCTGATTCTCGTAAGATTCTTTGTTCGAAGTAGTTTTTTGTTTTGCTTCGGAAGCAATCACAGTCCTTTTCTCTGCTTCACGTAAATTTTGAAGGTTACGCTGTTCAAGGAAATAATCGATATCCCCCAGATATTCTTTAATTTTCCTGTCCTTAAACTCGTAAACTTTGTTTGTGAGTCCTTGAAGAAAATCTCTATCGTGCGAAACCAATAATAAAGTCCCTTCAAACTCTTTTAAAGAATCTTTTAGTACATTCTTGCTTTTAATATCTAAGTGATTAGTGGGCTCATCCATTACCAACACATTGAGTGGCTGCAAGAGCAATTTTGCAAGGGCCAATCGGTTTCTTTCTCCTCCACTTAAAACCCGAACATACTTTTCTACCTCTTCGCCCCTAAATAAAAAGGACCCGAGGATGTCTCGGACTTTCGACCTGTTCTTTTCATTGGCTGCATCGATCATAGTATCGAGTACTGTTTTACTTCCATCCAGATAATCGGCTTGATTTTGAGCGAAATATCCTATTTGTACATTGTGCCCAAGTTTCAGCGTTCCTCCATGAGGAATCTCATTAACGATTATTTTTGCCAAGGTAGATTTGCCCTGTCCGTTCTGACCCACAAATGCGATCTTACTGTCGCGTTCTACCAAAAGATTCACCTTGCGAAGTACTTCTTTATCACCGTAACTTTTAGAAACATTTTCTGCCTCGATCACTACCTTCCCGGGTGTGACAGAAATAGGAAAACGTAAGGTCATTACACTGTTATCATCTTCATCAACTTCGATCCTATCGATCTTATCCAGTTTTTTAATTAACGATTGCGCCATAGTCGCTTTACTCGCCTTAGCACGGAATTTCTCGATCAGCTTTTCTGTTTGCTCTATTTGCTTTTGCTGATTCTTCTGTGAAGCTAATTGTTGTTCTCTTAGTTCGGCACGTTGCACCAAATACTTAGAGTATGGTTTGTTGTAATCGTAGATCTTTCCGAGGGAGATCTCAATAGTACGATTGGTGACGTTATCGAGAAACATCTTATCGTGAGATACTACAACCACTGCCCCCGGATAATTTTTTAAGAACTCTTCCAACCACAGAATAGATTCAATATCTAAGTGGTTTGTTGGCTCATCGAGTAAGAGGATATCATTGTTTTGAAGTAACAGTTTGGCCAATTCGATTCGCATTCGCCATCCACCGGAAAATGTTTCTGTTAGTTTATTAAAATCCTCTCGCTGAAATCCTAGTCCTTGTAAGATCCTTTCAGTTTCACCCTGGTAATTATACCCACCATGAATTTCGTACTGATGTTGTACTTCGTTAAGATCGACCATAAGATCATGATAACTCTCACTCTCATAATCGGTTCTCTCTGCGAGTTGAGTATTGATCTCTTCAAGCTTCTTTTCAAGCGATTTTATTTCTTTAAAGGCCTCATACGATTCTTCTAAAACGGTACGCCCCATCTCGAAGTCTATGTCCTGTTTTAAGAATCCTATTGACGTTTCCTTATCTGTGGCTATGGCACCCTCATCATATTCCTGTTCTCCCGAAATTATTTTCAGTAAGGTTGACTTTCCGGCTCCATTTTTACCAACCAATCCTACGCGCGTTCCCGCACCTAGTTGGAAGGTAATTTTCTCAAACAAATAGTCTCCTTGGAAGGAAACAGATAGATTATGAATATTTAGCATACTTAAATAAAAAAATATTATCGATTACTCTCAGCTAAGTTTGCAAAGATGCTTAATTTTGAACTGCAAAAAAAATGTAGTTTCATTTCTAAGTAAGAAAGATGAAGAGCACCAAACTTTACAGTATTTTCACAAGTACCTGTCCGGTTTGCCACACAGGCAAAATGTACACGAACAGCAATCCGTATGTAATTTCAGAAACACTTAAAATGAAAGAGCGCTGTCCACACTGCGATGTGAAGTTTAAGATCGAGCCTTCTTTCTTCTACGGCGCTATGTACGTTAGTTATGCCGTTGGAGTTGCCATTGCCGTTGCAGCTTTTATAATTGCATACTTCTTTATTGGATTAGACAGATTTGCTACATTTATTGCTATTGTTGCCACCCTCGTACTTCTACTGCCGGTCATAACAAGAATCTCCAGAAATATTTGGATCAACTTCTTCTTTAAATACGATGAGAAGAAAGTGTAAAGCTTTTAACTTAATGCAGCTTAATTAAATCTATTAATATCTACTTCCTTCGGAAGTGGTGTGTTTCTTTCCAAAGAGTTGTACAACCATCCCGCCAGCGTCGGCGCCATCATTAACCCGCGCGTACCCAATCCGTTAAAAAATACCATATTTGGATGATCTGTAAAAACCCCCAACAGAGGTTTTCTATCTTTTGTGGTGGGTCTAACACCGGCAATTTGATCAACCACCTCGAAATCACATTGAATCATTTTTTGTAATTTAAATACGATCTCATCTCTGGCTTTATCTGTCGCGTGGATTGAATAGTCATCACGGGCGAAAGTAGCACCTACTTTGTAAAGATCATTTCCCAACGGAATAACAAACATAGATCCTTTTAATAAAACCCCGAGCTTTAAGTTGGGTGCACTTATCACAATATACTCTCCTTTATTACCTATTAGAAGTTCGTTCTTAAAAAAAGGATTCGCGATCACCTTAGCTCCTTCACAAAATATAATTCTTGTGGCCGAATAATTCTGGTAGCGTATTTTTCCGTTTACTTCTGAAAGTTGGCTATAATCGAAAGCTTCAGAAACCAGTTTAGCACTTTTCTGAAGGTATTCCCGATAAGAAGTTAACAATTGCTTCGGAAAGATCTTGCCGCTCCCCAAGACATTTCCGAAGCCATAGGGTGCCTTAATATTCGCATTCAGATTTTTTAGAATTTCCGAAGAAAGAAAATTAGATAATTCTAATCGATCGCTCGCCACCATCCAATCGTTTTGCTCTTCAACATTGTAAAAAATGCGCCAAACAGGTAAATCTGTAATTAGCTCTACTTGTAATTTAGCCGAAAGTGAATGATAGAATTTAACAGCATTCGCACAAAATTCTTGAGCATTCCAAACAGGAGTAAAACGTTTTAAAACGACCGGGTTAAATACACCACCCGAAACCTCTGTTGCCGGCGAGTTGTACGCATCAAAAACCACGTAGCTTTTATTACCTCTTTCCAACTGTTCACAAAATGAAACACCTGCAACACCCAAACCTACTACTAAATAATCTACTTCTTTCACCCTGTAAAGATATTGAAAAAGCCCTGCGTAAATATGCCGTTAATAAAATTCTTCTATCCAAAAATCTAACAAGATGGGGAGAATATCCTACACTAAGGCTTCGGATATTATAGAAAAAACCCTCCAAAGTTTTCACCAGGGAGGGTTCAAATAATATTAAGAATGAATTTTTAGTAATTCCAAAGATCCATCTCTATGTTTCTAATTTGTTCTTGAATTCTATCAGATTCTAAAAGTTGCATCAGAGCATTATCACTAATGTATTCGTTAACACCTCTATCACCTTGTACGTTGTCTTCTTTGTAAACAACCGCATGGAAACGTCTTGAATTTAACAAATGATCGTAAGAAATAGGCTGTGAAGTATTTCTACGATTAAAAGCTTTAGCTTCGTGTAGCACTTCACGTGCTCCCGGGAAAAATACCCAGAAAAGTTCAACTTTACTATCAATACCTGTATCTTCAAATGCTTTAGAACGCGCTTCACCGGCTACAGGGCATAGGCCGAGTAAACGATACTTTAGCTCACCTTGTCTCTTGTCAAGGTACCAAAGTCCACGAATTCTCCATTCCTGCACATCTCCTGCATCCAGGGTAAACGTTCTGATATATTCAGGGTCTACGTATCCTTCGGCATTATACTGCTCAATACCAAGATCTGTAGTATCGCTATATACCAGAGAAGCTGAGATATCGTCTAGAGTACGCTTTTCGGTAAAATATGAATCGGCATATACGTCCTCAATTTTACCTTCTTTAATACCACGCACTAAAACATCGTACAACGATCGTCTTTCAGAACCAATGTTGTTTGTATCAATTGGATAATACAATGGGAAATTAACACGTTCATCAAGATCAATTATTTCCCAGGTTGTTTTAGACCATAGTACATCGCGTTCATCTACATAGCCGTATGGCAGCGGCTCGTCATTATCATAGGCAATCTGAGCTTCTGTCTTCTTACCTATTTCTTCCGGTGTTTGAGCATTTAGGATATTTATTTGCGCTTGCGCACTAAACGTTCCTATTAGCAGTCCAAAAACACCTAAAACAACATTTTTAAAATTCATAAAACAGTTTTTAATTCTAGTTTGTTAATTCAATAATTACAGGAGATATCTTCTTCAATTTGTATCCTGAATTATTCGCGATATTCGCATTAATATCGATGATCTGTACTACATCACCACGCTTAGCTCTTCGCAAGGCAGCTTTTGCAGCAGCATCTAATTTTCTTCCATTAACTCTAACCGTAGGTTGTCCTGAAACTTTAAAGCTAAATCCGGTTACATTAAGATTAAGATCGAAATCGAAATCTTGTAATTCTGCACCTACGCTAGAAATCTCAAGTCCTTGACGTTGCATTTTAACAGCTCCACCATCTCCAGTTTCTCCACGAATAGACCCTGTTGGTCTTGGGATATCCTTGATACGGAATTTTTGATTGTCAGTTTTCTTAGAGCCATCGGGTAAAGTTGCTGTAACATTTATTGTCACTTCTCTACCTCCTCCTGGGCGCATTTCATAAGAACTTCCTGATTTTCTTGTTAGTCCACTTGCTGAAGCACTAACATTTGTGGCTCCATCGAACGCTATAGTCATTGGATTGACCACACCACGATAAACAACATTCATTTTATCCGCAGAAATAGTTGCCTTATTAGGTTGGTTAATAGTGGTAAATTTTTGATTAACATCTACTGGAATTTCCTCTCCGTCTTGTAGAAATATCAGCTGACCTTTAATTTCATGATCTCCAACACCACCAGCATTAACTTTTAACACAACTCGTCCATCTTGAATTTCATATTGATCTTCAGTTAATGCTCTTCCATCTAAAGTTAATTCAACTCGATTTGGTTTTGTAGCCGCATCTTTTCTTCCTAATACTATAGCACCGTCAAACTGCTCACCAGAATAAAATGCACCTTTTGACTGTTCAAGCAATGTAGTATACTTGTCGAATGATGCAATATCAGCTGTTTTACCAGCTAACATCTTAGACAACAATTCATTGTTAGTGTTTTTTACATCAGCCTGTACCTGAGTTAACTTAGTTAACGAGGCAACTAATGGAAACCCCTCATAGTTGTACCTTAACCAATCGACCTTATTACCGTCTCGATTTGTTACTTCCGATGTAGAAAAGTTTTCATTGATAGATTTTTTAATATCTGGATACAAGGAATCTCCTATTATATTAGATAAACTTGTACGATACTCATTAATTTTATCAATAAATTCTTGTCCTTCAGCCTTATATTTATCTGCATTAAAAAAGCGATTATTAAAGAAATCTGCTTTGTCCATCACTTCATAATCTGTGGGATCTTCTATTCCTTTAATTGCTTCATTTTTTAATGTCTCTATGTAACTGTCTAATTCTTTGGAAGCAGTATTAACTTGTTTAGCCTTTGCTAATAAATCAGAATACTGTTCAGGGGCCTCGGAAGCCTTCAGTTCTAAATTTTCCAAAAATGCTACATTACGCGATGACGTGTCAATGTTTGCTTTTTCAATTTTCTCGTTTAAAAGTCCGAAAGCAGATAACACCTCTTTCGACATGTTTAATGCTAACATAGCGATGAAAACCAGATACATCAGGTTAATCATCTTCTGTCTTGGGGATAGTTTTCCTCCTGCCATTTTAATTCTTTTTTAAGGATTAATAATTTAGTTGAAAACTATCGTTAGTTCTTATTCGACATTGCTGAAAGCATACCACCGTAAACTCCGTTAAGAGAAGATAGGTTAGTTGCCAAATGTTGCATTTGAGATTTTAATTGTTCTGCATTTTCAGCTACACGCTCTTGTACTTCTGCCTGACGGCTGGTAGATTCTACCTGTACTTTGTATAAACTGTTTAAAGATTCCATTTGAGCCGCAGCTAATGCCATCTCTTCACTGTATTTCTTAGTAGAGCTCATTGCTTCAGCGGTAGGAGCCATTCCTTTCGCAGCACCTTCGAAAGAACGAATACTGTCACTAAGACTGTTCATTAATTCTGAATCAATTTTAGCACCTTTAAGCATTTCGTCTAATTTCTTAGATAAAAGTCCTTGAGCGTCTTCCGGCTGTTCTTTTTTCTTCTTATCTGAAGCCATTCCTCCGGCTAATTCAGGATATACTAAAGACCAGTCCAGATCATCATCTACCGGTTCGAAAGCAGAAATTGCAAAAATGATCGCTTCAGTAATAAGACCTACTGCTAATAATACTCCTCCATTAAGTGGTCCTAATTCCCAGTGAAGAATTTTAAATAATGCTCCTAAAATTACAATAGAAGCTCCAAGGCCGTAAGCCATGTTAAATAATTTCTTTGATGATCTTGATTGTGCCATAATAAATAGTTTTTAGTTGTTAAGTAGTTTATTTTAATTTAAAATTTGGGGGTACTTAATTATCTCGCGTCTCCTAATTTTTCGTTTAGTACGACATCAGTTCCCATGTAGTCTTGTACAGTTCTAAAACCGATGTAGCTACGTGCAGAATCTGCATATTCGTAGTCACGTGTACTTACCTGAAGAAAGTATGCTACATCTTTCCATGAACCTCCACGAACTACCTTACGCAAATTAGTTGGGTCGTTTACATTAGGATTCATAGTAGATGTATACTCATAAGAAGCAGGGTCGTATGAAGATGCAACCCATTCTGCAACGTTACCTGCCATATTATATAAGTTATAATCGTTTGGTTCGTAAGCGTCTGCCTCTACAGTATATAATGCTTGATCTGCTGCGTAATCTCCACGAAGTGGCTTAAAGTTTGCTAAGAAACAACCTCTGTCATTCTTCGCGTAAGGCCCACCCCAAGGGAAGGTTGCAGATTCTAATCCACCACGAGCTGCATATTCCCATTCTGCCTCTCCTGGAAGACGGAAAGAATTTACATGATTACGTTTTCTGGATTTTTGATAAGAGTTTTTATATAATGTTCTCCATGCACAAAATGCTTTCGCTTGTTTCCAGGTCACTCCAACTACAGGATACTCTCCATAAGCCTCGTGCCAGAAATAATCATTATGCATTGGTTCGTTGTAAGAATAGTTGAAATCTTTGATCCACACCGTAGTGTCCGGATAGATATTTACTTCTTCTTTCTTTATAAAATCTTTTCTTCTTTTTGATGCGTCTCTTGCCGCAGCCTGAATATCCATTTGAGTATACTGGAAATTCAATTTTTCAACATCGATAGTACGCTGACCGTTGTAAGCTTCTTCAGCAGGGATATACATACTGTCCATTACCTCAACGTAGTACTCGTCCGGGTATTCTGCAGTATCCCAAATTAGGTCTATATCACTATTGATCTTTCTACCGGCGTAGAAGTCTTCTCCCATTCCATAGTAATTATCATACATGTACTGGTCATAAGGGGTCATTTCTTCGTTTTCCTGATCTACGAAAGCAAATTCACCAACACCTCCGTCTCCCGGAGTTGCTCCTACCTCGTCTGCTATAATAGCCAAACGAAGACGAATAGTTGAATCTCGTACCCATTCTACGAATTGGCGATATTCAGCATTGGTAATTTCAGTTTCATCCATATAGAATGAACGAACAGTAACGGTTTTGGTTGGGGCATCATTTACAGCAACGAAATCATCATCAGATTTACCCATGATGAAAGATCCACCTGGGATAAGAGTCATTCCGTACGGTTTTTCAGGATACCATTTTTTACCTTTTGCTCCAACAAGCTCTCCTCTGTCTCCAGAGTTACAACTGAACATAAAGGCAACAATCGCAGTAAATGCAATAAACTTCTTCATAGGTATTTAGGTTAAATTTTCGAGATTCAAGGGCGTAAACCTATTTATAAAATTTTAAAAAAACAAAAGTTTTCTTAAAAAACCCTTAAATCCTTCTTTTAGTTGTTTACTTGATTATACTTCATTCTTTCGGCGGGCTTTAAACCACCTCTCAGGGATCTCCTGATTTGTAGCACTCAAATATTCGCCATAAGTGCAAGGTAATAACGTTCTTCTTTTTAATTTATTATTAACATTTGAAATAAAAGGTAATTCTATCCACCAACGCCCAGTTTTATTGCTCTTTTTAAACACTAAAACTTCGTCATTAATTGGCACCTTATAAGTTGTAAAGCAATTTTCATTGTTAAAATCATCATCCTTAACTCTAAAATTGACTCCCTCAACAAAATACCAAAGCACCTGCGCCACCAACATAGCACCACTTTTAGCATCGTTAAAATCCTTCAATTCATAAATCCCGAATGAGGAAACACGGTTGCTTATTCCGGCATAACGAGCTATTGCACATATCTCTCTGCCATCAAAACCATTGGGGCTTGTGTTATTCTTATAACTAATTTCTGAACTTTTTATTGCAGAGATATCAAAACTAACTAAATCGGCATTTCGTAAAACAGGTTCAACCAACGTAATATCTGCCGTAATTTCCCCCAGTCTGTATGCATCAAAATACAGTTTATCCATCAAGGATATTTCTTCAGGCGAATTATAAAACGACTGATACCCAATAGCACTGTAGTTAAACAAGTTATAGGGCTTTTCTACAATAATTTTCCCAACATACGAGATATTGCTAATTGGCAACTCCGCATCACCCAAATCAAATTTCGGATCAACATTTACGAAATTCACCATATTCTCCTGAATATCGTAAGAGCGATATTGAGCATATACCAAATCCTGACTACCACCTAAAATTAATGGGATGATGTTCTTGACCAGTAAAGCCTCCACGACGGTTCTAACAGCAAAATAAGAATCTTCAACTGTTGCTCCGGACTCTATATCTCCCAGATCTATAATTTTATGTGACCAATTTCCCGGGTAAAGCGAGTAAAACGCTTTTCTAATAGTGTCAAAATTTATTTCTTCACCTATATAATTAACGTCATTTCTGTTTTCCTTAATACCGAGAATGGCAAACTTTACATCTTTAAGGTCCGGAATCTCGCCCGCCTTATGATGAATTTTAATTTGCTTGCCTAAAACGCCCTGCGGCAATATTTCTCTATGGGCGACAACAGATTTGGTAACTGGGGTGAGAAAATCTATCATTATTACTTCTTAGTGGTCGTCTTTTTGGTGGCTTTCTTTTTAGTCGCTTTCTTTTTGGGTGCTTTCTTTTCCAGAATAGATTTCGCCTCTTCAAGCGTCATTTTATCCGCTTTTGTAGTTTTAGGCAGTTCTACTTTAGTCTTTCCCTGAATTAAATTAAAACGACCCCATCTGGCTTTTTCCAATCTAATTCCCTCTTCAGGCCAATCGTGAATTAATTTATCTATTTCCTTTTGCTTTTTCGTTTCAATTAATTCTATAATATCTGCTTCGGAAAGATTATCGAAGTCATATTTCTTATTTACATTAATGAACATATTGTTCCATTTTATGAATGGACCAAATCTCCCTGTTCCTTTCTGAACCGGCAGTGATTCGTATGTATATATAGGTGCATCTGCTTTTTTCTTTTCTTCAATTAACTCCTTCGCAAAAGCCATATCCACATCTAACGGATCCATCCCCTTAGGTAAGGAAATAAATTTCTTTCCGAAGCGAACATAAGGACCAAAGCGACCATTATTAACTTCAACTTCTTCTGCATCATAAACACCCAAAGTCTTCGGAAGCTTGAAAAGATCCATCACTTCTTCGAAAGTCACCAAATGCAACTGCTGATCCGGTCTCAGACTCGCAAATTTTTTCTCTTCATCATCTGGCGCACCAATTTGAGCCATAGGACCATATTTTCCTAATCTCACTAATACAGGTTTACCACTTTCAGGATCATCTCCTAAAATTCGCTCTCCGCTTTCACGATCTGCATTTTCGGAAACATCCTCAACACGTGGATGAAACTTTCCGTAGAAATCTTTCATCATCTTCTTCCACTCTTCTTTTCCTTCGGCAATATCGTCAAAATCCTGCTCTACTTTAGCAGTAAAGTTATAATCTAAAATGCTGGAAAAATGTTCTACTAAAAAGTCGTTTACAATAAGTCCAATATCCGTAGGCACCATTTTACCTTTGTCAGACCCAACTGTTTCTGTCAATTTCTTTTCGGCCAGAGAATTATTTTCCAATGTGAGCTGCAAGTAGTTACGCTCTACCCCTTCTACAGTTCCCTTTTCAACATAATTCCTATTCATAATCGTAGAAATTGTTGGCGCGTAGGTAGAGGGTCGTCCAATACCAAGTTCTTCCAATTGTTTTACCAACGACGCCTCAGTGAAACGATAAGGTGGTCTTGAAAAGCGTTCGGTCGCGGTGATATACTTATTATCTAAAGCTTCACCGTTCTTCAAATTTGGTAACATTCCATCCTGCTCCTCTTCTTCAAAATCGGTTCCTTCTAAATATACCTTTAGAAAGCCATCAAATTTTATCATTTCACCATTGGCAGTGAAATTTTCAGTAATGGGTTTTTTACCATTAATTTCTATTTTAACATTAGTTCGCTCTAGTTGAGCATCACTCATTTGTGAAGCGAGCGTTCTCTTCCAAATTAAACTGTACAAACGCTCTTGATCGTAATCTCCGGAAATAGTCTGAGTGGACATATCTGTAGGCCTAATTGCTTCGTGAGCCTCTTGAGCCCCCTTCGATTTTCCTTTGTAATTTCTTGGCTGACTGTATTTACTACCGTACGATGATTCAATTTCTTTTCTAGCTGCTTCTTTCGCATCGTTAGATAAGTTTACACTATCGGTACGCATATATGTAATAAGTCCTGCTTCATAAAGCCGCTGGGCGATTGTCATTGTTTTTCCTACGGAAAAATACAATTTTCGTGAAGCTTCCTGTTGTAATGTGGAGGTGGTAAATGGAGCCGCAGGAGATTTTTTAGCAGGCTTTTTCACCAATTCTGAAACTTTGTAAGTAGCTTCAATATTTTTTTCTAAAAATGCTCTTGCTTCAGCTTCGGTTTCAAAATTCTTTGGCAATTTTGCCTTAAAACTACTCCCGTCAGCATTGCTAAACTCAGCATCAATACGATAAGAACCTACTGCCTTAAACGCCTCTATTTCACGTTCACGCTCCACAATTAATCGCACCGCTACACTCTGAACCCTTCCTGCAGACAAGCCTCCTTTTACCTTTCTCCATAAAACTGGTGACAATTCGTACCCCACCAATCTATCTAGAACTCGTCTGGCTTGCTGTGCATTAACCAGATCATAATTAATCTTTCTTGGATTTTCAATGGCTTTTAAAATTGCCGATTTGGTAATTTCATGAAAGACAATACGTTTTGTATTCTCATCCTTTAAATCTAACTCTTCTGCAAGATGCCAGGCTATAGCTTCTCCTTCTCGATCCTCATCACTCGCCAGCCAAACCGTGTCGGCTTTTTTTGCTAATGACTTCAATTCCTTTACCAAAGCCTTTTTATCACTCGAGATAGTATATTTTGGCGTAAAATCACCTTCTACATCAACCCCTAATTCTTTAGAAGGAAGATCGGCTATATGTCCAAAACTTGAAGTTACCTTAAAATCTTTTCCGAGGAATTTCTCAATGGTTTTTGCCTTAGCAGGGGACTCAACAATCACTAGATTCTTTGCCATATATCATTTTGTTTGGGGAACAAAAGTATAGTATTTTTTTAATACGAAATTAGGAAGCGTAAATTTTAGCCTTCTATTAACAGCAATTTGTACCTTAATAATAAGACTAAAACAAAGGTATTCTTAAATAGGGAAAGTCTGTTTTACAAAAACTTTCCCTACCTCGAAACAGTAGCATTTATAAGTTAAGTGTACTGATTAAGTGCAGATCGCCACCCGTATAAATGTACTGTTTTAACTGAGAGTCACCAACAACGACAAGTTTATCTTCTAAGGGAATTACATCGAAGACAAAAATTTCCGGAAACAGACTCTCTAAAAACAGTGTTTCGGGGTTTTCAATATTAAAGAGTTTTAATCCCGATCTCCCATCGCTCACATATAATTCATTTCCGCGAACTCCCAATCCGTACGGCTCCTCCATCTCTACAGAAGTTACTATAAAAGGTGTCGCCTTATTTGAAATATCGATCACGTCTAGCTGACTAATTTCCTGTTGGCAATTATTTCCTCCACGAATAGTGACATAAGCGAAATCATCCTGAACAACCACAGGGTCACAGCCCATTATATGAGATACTTCGGAAACGAATTGAGGTGATGCCGGATCAACAATGTCGTATATAAACATTCCCGCGTTACTCCCAATATACAGGTAATTTCCGTCGCTAAAAATAGTTTCAATTCGCCAGCCTACATAGTTGCTACCTATTGAGATAGGATTCGATAAATTGGAAATATTAAAAACATTTAGGTTATCCGAATCTACCGCGTACAGAAAGTCGTTTACTATTTTAAATCTTGCTAATGAACCGCCAATTCCTGTATCGACCGCTGACTGGTTACCGGAATTAATAGTTAAAATATCTTCATAGAAGGTTGGAATTTCGCGTACTTCGGTAGTAAGAGTCCAATCTATTATCACTTCTGAAGAATAGTCGATATCCTGAGTTGCATAATCATCTGCAACCGGCCAATTGAAATTCACCGGCAAGACATTCTCAAGTCGTCCCAATTGTGAGATGGTCGTCACATCGGTAATATCGAAATACACAAGATCCATATAGCTATCTGCATAGAGTACATTTCCTTTCACCGAGATATCCCGGTTTCCGGGAATTCGTAAAAATTTAAGCTTTGTTGGCGTAGCAGGGTTCGAATTATCAATCACATGAATTCCTTCATTTATATCATTAACAAAAATATAATCTCCATAAACATACAATTTTCCCGATTCGGAAATATCCCTTGCAGCTTCTACAGCTACCTGCGCTCTTAGGTCGGCAATTGAAATTGTAACAGGAGTTGCCAATGTGTACTCCTGAAATTTTGGATCGTCTTTAGTACAACCCACAGCGAGTAGCACAATTAATAACACATAAATTATACGTTGTGATTTCATAGTTTTTTTATTTAATAGATGCTAAAACAGTCTATTGGTTGCTTGATTTTGAATGAGGCTCAACAACTAATGGATCATCATTGAAACCTATGGTATCCTTATAAACAAAGTATATAGGAATATGGACGAAATAAGCAGTAATAAAAACCCCTACAAAACATAGCAAAATCCCTAACTGAGCGATTAAAGAAGACACTATTATTAAACCAAAGATTATTAGCCAGAATTTGTGCCCTAACTTAAAACTGGCTTTTATTATTTCAGAAACGCTTAGATCTTCATTAAACACAAAAATCACAACCAATAGTTGCAAGGGTACCATCACATAAAATAAAGGAAAATAACATAAGAGGGTTGCCGCTAAGGCTATTCCGAAGGAAGCCAGCGCAAGCAAGAACATCTTTTTAAAATTGCCGTGTTTAAGATAATAAAAATACCCCCCGACATCTTGGGGTTTTCCTGTATCAATTTTCTTGCAAACTTTAAAAAAATGTGCAGTTATTGCTAATGCGACCGCTTGAGCAATAAATATCAACACAAATACAACCGCCCCGAACAAAATTATCCACGGTAGATAAAGAAGAAAATCGGGCTCCATATATTCCTGTGAGTAATATTCTCCGTCATGGTTATAATTGTTAAATGCTCCAGCAGAGAAAAAAAAGGCAACATACGGAACATATATCATTATCATAACCGGCAACATTAATACCATAGTAATTAGGGCGTGTACAAGCCCCTCTTGCCAAACGAGCTTGAAAAATTCGAAACTTCGGGTTAGTATATCGCCAAAATCAGGTTTTCCGGCTTCTTCTATCTTTTGAAAAATATCTTTTTGCACCTCAATGAGTTTTATGGGATTAGCATCTAAATTTACAAAAAAGAAAGCTGACAATTTGTCACTAACATTGTTTTAATTGTATCTTTGCATCCGCCCTACGAAAGGTTGGCGTTATAATTGACCTGAGAAACACTCCGGCCAATTTTATGAGATAAGATTATGGAAGAAAAGTTAATAGACGAAACTAAACAAGGTACTACGCTTACGCTGGAAGCTAAAGGTGAGAATCAGCGAAAACTCTATATTGAAAGTTATGGGTGTGCGATGAATTTTAGCGATAGTGAAATTGTTGCTTCTATTTTGGCAGAGCAGGGTTTTAACACCACTCAAAATCTTGAGGATGCGGATCTCGTTCTGGTAAATACGTGTTCGATTCGGGATAAAGCCGAGCAAACCGTAAGAAAACGACTGGAAAAATACAATGCAGTGAAAAGAATAAACCCTAAAATGAAAGTTGGGGTATTGGGTTGTATGGCAGAACGACTAAAAGATAAATTTCTAGAAGAGGAAAAAATCGTCGATATGGTTGTTGGGCCCGATGCCTACAAAGACCTTCCTAATTTATTAAAAGAAGTTGAAGATGGAAATGACGCTGTAAATGTTGTTCTATCAAAAGATGAAACTTACGGTGACATCTCCCCCGTTAGATTGGGTACAAATGGCATTAATGCACTAGTTAGCATCACTCGTGGTTGCGATAATATGTGCACCTTTTGTGTAGTGCCTTTTACCAGAGGTCGTGAGCGCAGTAGAGACCCTCAAAGTATTTTACAAGAGGTAAAGGATCTTGCCGAAAAAGGATACAAAGAGATCACACTGCTTGGACAAAATGTAGATAGTTATTTATGGTATGGTGGCGGACTTAAAAAAGATTTCAAATCTGCTACTGAAATGCAAAAAGCTACGGCAACATCCTTTGCAGATCTGTTAGCGATGGTAGCCGAAGCTCAACCCAAATTACGTATTCGCTTTTCTACTTCGAATCCGCAAGACATGACTGAAGAAGTATTTCATGTGATGGCGAAATACAAAAACATTTGTAACCATGTTCACCTGCCATTTCAGAGTGGTAGTGACCGAATACTAAAAGAAATGAACAGGCAACACACTGCTGCCGAATACATTCAACTGGTAAACCGAATGTGGGAGATCTTGCCAAATTGTTCGATCTCTCAGGATATTATTGTTGGTTTTCCCGGCGAAACTGAGGAAGACCACAAAGACACTTTGAAGTTGATGGAAGAGGTTAAATTCGTCTTTGGTTATATGTACAAATACTCTGAACGCCCCGGAACTATGGCGGCAAGAAAATTTAAAGATGACGTGCCCGAAGCAACAAAAAAGAGACGTCTCACCGAAATCGTAGATACACAAAGAGCACACAGTGCTTTTAGAACTAATCAATTTATTGGGAAGATCACGGAGGTACTAATTGAAAAAGAATCTAAAAAGGATCCCGGACAATGGAGTGGTAGAAATGAGCAAAGTATCGTAGCAGTTTTTCCAAAGGAAAATTACAAACCGGGAGATCTGGTAAACGTGAGAATAACCAATTGCACAAGTGCTACATTAATTGGAGAAGCAGTGGGAATTAGTGAACAGTAATTAGTAACCGATATGGAAAGTATACAAGCGACAAAGCAACGATTTGGTATTATAGGAAATGACCCTAAGCTTAATCGTGCAATAGAGAAAGCGATTCAGGTAGCTCCAACCGATATTTCCGTTTTGGTGACCGGAGAAAGTGGTGTGGGAAAAGAAAGTATACCAAAGATCATCCACTCGTTATCTCACAGGAAACACGGAAAATATATTGCTGTAAACTGCGGCGCAATTCCTGAAGGAACTATAGACAGTGAGCTCTTCGGACACGAAAAAGGTGCTTTTACCGGTGCCACGGCTACTAGAAGCGGTTATTTTGAAGTTGCCGATGGCGGAACAATATTTCTCGATGAAGTAGGTGAACTGCCGTTACCTACTCAGGTTCGATTGCTTCGTGTGTTAGAAAATGGAGAGTTCCTAAAAGTGGGTTCCTCTAAAATTCAAAAAACCGACGTACGTATTGTTGCGGCCACCAACGTGAAAATGGTGGAAGCCATTAATAAAGGTGATTTTCGGGAAGATTTGTACTACCGTTTAAGTACTGTGGAGATCAATCTTCCGCCTTTGCGGGAACGAAGCGAAGATATCCATTTGCTTTTTAGAAAATTTGCATCAGATTTTGCTCAGAAATATAAAATGCCTACAATTCGTTTAGACGAAAGAGCTACAGAGTTGCTACTAAAATACCGCTGGAGCGGAAATATTCGTCAGTTGCGAAACGTCGCCGAGCAAATCTCGGTTTTGGAACAAAACCGAGAAGTAAATTTCGATACACTGCGACATTACCTTCCGGATATGGGGTCTAATTTACCTGCGGTAATTGGCAACAAAAAATCTGAGAGCGACTTTAGCAACGAACGTGAGATACTTTATAAGGTTTTATTCGATATGAAGCGAGATGTTAATGACCTCAAAAAGTTAACGCTCGAACTAATGAAAAGCGGTAATGCTGCAAAAGTAAAAGAAGAAAATTCTTCGCTAATCAACAAAATATACGATCAGGATGACGAAAGTGTCGAGGATCTAGCGAGTATTATTGATGCTGAAACTACCATAGATGAGGAGACGGATATCGAAGTATTAAATATTCCCGAAATAGCTTCTGAAGAAAGACGCGATAAATACGATTTTGCTGAAGAAATTGAGGAGGAAGAAAATCTTTCGCTTCAAGAGAAAGAATTAGAACTAATTAAAAAGTCACTCGAAAAGTACGGAGGTAAACGAAAAGACGCAGCCGACGAGCTGGGAATTTCTGAAAGAACGCTTTATCGAAAAATTAAACAATATAATTTGTAATTTGAACGCTATACTTTCAGAAGAAAAAATGAAGAAACTCCTATATCTATTCCTATCAATTGTTGCTGCAACCAGCCTTCAAGGTTGTGGCGCCTATTCATTTACAGGTGCAGACATTGATTACTCTACCACTAAAACCTTTCAGGTTAATTATTTTAGAAACGCGGCGTCTCAAGTGATTCCCGGAATCGATCTTCAATTTACACAAAACCTGCAGGACCTATTGTTAAATCAGACCAGCCTGGACCTTGTTACCAGTGGTGGGGATCTTATTTATGAAGGAGAGATCGTAGATTATTACACGGCCCCAATTACCGCAACTTCGCAAAGTACTGCGGCTCAAAACCGACTTACGATTGCGGTTAATGTTAGGTTTTTTAACACCAAAGACGACTCGAAAGATTTTGAACAACGTTTTTCGTTTTACTACGACTACACAGGTAGTGTTTTGCTTTCTGGTTCCGAATTGGATGATGCGGTAGCAATTATCTTTGAGCGTATCACTCAGGATATTTTTAATCAATCTTTAGCCAACTGGTAGCATTTTGAACATCGAAAACTACACATATCTATTAGCGCATCCGCAAAAAATTAGCGAAGAGGATCTGGCGTCGTTAGCATTGTTGCTGGATAAATACCCTTATTTTCAAAGTGCCCGCGCATTACAGCTAAAGGGTTTGAAAAATCAACAAAGTTATTTGTACAACGATGCTTTAAAGAAAACTGCTGCTTACACTACAGATCGGGATATTTTGTTTGAATATATTACTTCGGAAAAGTTCGCGCAAAATCAAATTTCGGAAGCGATCATTCAGCATGATGCTTCTACCGAAGAAATTGAAGTTATTTCTGAAAATGTTTCAGAACAAATTAGCTTAGAAATCGATTCGAAGATCAAGGAGGAGCTTAAAAAAGCTGAAGCGATCTTAAATCCGGAGTTGTTTCAGAGAAAACAAACCGCAATACAGGATCTCGTACAGTTTCCTTCCGAAGAAAAATCCAGTAAAGATTCAACGACACCTAAAACCGTTTCCGAAGAAAACATTTCTCCTAATGAGCAATTAGGAATCGACAAACCTTTAGAATTTACTAAAAACGATACTCATTCGTTTAGTGAATGGTTAAAACTCACAAAAGCGAAACCTATTGACAGAGCCGGCGAAGAAGCTAGTGATCAGATTGATAAGGATGTAAAAGACATAAAAGTTCGAAAATTTGAGCTTATAGATAAATTCATTGAAGAGAATCCCAGGTTAAAACCTACAGATATCGCAAATAAAAACCAAGATGAGAAACTGGCACAAAAAGATCTTTCGGAGCCGTTTACAGTGGCTTCAGACTCATTAATGACCGAAACTTTGGCAAAGGTTTATTTGCAACAAAAGAATTATAAAAAAGCAATACAGGCATATAAAATTTTAATTTTGAAAAATCCCGAAAAAAGTGGTTTCTTTGCAGACCAAATTCGGGCAATCAAAAAATTGATAAATACAGAGGAACAATGAGTACGTTTACAATATTTTTAATACTAATTATTTTCGTGGCCTTTCTATTGGTCGTAGTAATTATGGTTCAGAACCCAAAAGGTGGTGGATTATCTTCATCATTTGGAGGTGGCGGTACTCAGCAATTGGGTGGCGTTAAGAAAACAACAGACTTCTTAGATAAGAGTACCTGGACATTAGCAGGGTTAATGCTTGCATTAATTTTACTTTCTAACATTCCCTTGGTTGGAAGTGATGCAGTGCAATCTAAAGTTGAGGATGGAACAGAGATCATCACACCAGTATCGACAGATACACCGGCAAATAGTGACAATGGCACTCCGGCCGAGAACGAATAAATTACTCGAAATACAATATAGAAATGCCAGCTTGTCATAAGCTGGCATTTTTTGTTTAAAATTTGTCAGTTTATTAGTACTGGCATTATTTCTGCCTAATGGTAGCAAGACTAATAAACCGTTATGTTTAACCATACCTGCCTATTGGCAGTAACTTAAAAAATAAAAGAAAAAATGGCCTTAAAAATTCAACCTCTATCCGATAGAGTTTTAGTGCAGCCACAAGAAGCAGAAACTAAAACCGCTTCAGGATTGTACATTCCAGATTCAGCTAAAGAAAAACCGCAACAAGGTAAAGTTGTTGCTGTGGGTAAAGGAAAAGAAGATCACAAAATGACCGTAAAGGTTGGGGACACGGTACTTTATGGAAAATACTCCGGAAGTGAATTAAAATTTGATGGAAACGACTACCTCATCATGCGTGAAGATGATATACTTGCCATCATTTAGTAATGATGACTCAAAAATTTAAAATAACAATTTTCAAAATGTGAAAAAGTTAATTTGAATTTTCAATAAAATCTATATTATTTTCTCCCTCAGGGAGATGTTAGCAATAGCTAACAGAAAGGGCGACCTTTCTTACATAACTTTAAAAAAACAAAACAATGGCAAAAGATATAAAATTTGATATTGAAGCTCGCGACGGAATTAAGCGTGGCGTCGATGCATTAGCAAATGCAGTAAAAGTAACATTAGGACCAAAAGGAAGAAACGTAATTATTAGTAAATCGTTTGGTGCACCTCAAGTTACTAAAGACGGTGTAACAGTAGCTAAAGAAATTGAACTTGAAGACCCACTTGAAAACATGGGTGCGCAGATGGTAAAGGAAGTTGCCTCAAAGACCAATGATCTTGCAGGGGACGGAACAACTACAGCAACAGTTCTTGCTCAGGCTATCGTAAAAGAAGGCCTAAAGAACGTAGCCGCAGGTGCAAATCCGATGGATTTAAAACGCGGAATCGATAAGGCAGTAGAAATTATCGTTGGTGACCTTGAAAAACAAGCTGCACAAGTTGGAAATTCAAGTGATAAAATAAAGCAGGTAGCTGCTATTTCTGCGAATAACGACGATGTTATTGGTGATCTAATCGCTAAAGCCTTCGGAAAAGTGGGTAAAGAAGGAGTGATCACTGTAGAAGAAGCTAAAGGAACTGAAACGTACGTAGATGTTGTTGAGGGTATGCAGTTTGATCGTGGTTACTTATCTCCATACTTTGTAACCGATAGCGAAAAAATGCAAACCGAATTGGAGAATCCTATGATTCTTTTATACGATAAGAAGATCTCTTCAATGAAAGATCTGCTACCGGTTTTAGAGCCATTAGTACAACAAGGAAAATCTTTATTGATCATCGCCGAAGATGTTGATGGCGAAGCCTTAGCTACATTAGTTGTAAATAAACTTAGAGGTTCTTTAAAAATTGCCGCCGTAAAAGCACCCGGATTTGGTGACAGACGTAAAGCAATGCTGGAAGATATCGCTGTGTTAACAGGTGGGACAGTTATCTCTGAAGAGCGCGGTTTCACACTTGAAAATGCAACCTTAGATATGTTAGGTTCTGCAGAAACAGTGACAATAGACAAAGACAATACTACTATCGTTAACGGTTCCGGAAACAAGAGTGATATTAAAGCTCGTGTAAATCAGATAAAATCTCAAATTGAGACAACAACCAGTGATTACGACAAAGAAAAGCTTCAGGAGCGTTTGGCAAAGTTAGCCGGTGGTGTTGCTGTACTTTATGTAGGTGCTGCGAGTGAAGTTGAAATGAAGGAGAAGAAAGACCGTGTAGACGACGCGCTTCACGCAACACGTGCCGCAGTAGAAGAAGGTATTGTTGCCGGAGGTGGTGTAGCTTTAGTTAGAGCCATTTCTAAACTTGAAAAGTTAACCACTGATACGTTAGACGAAACTACCGGGGTTCAAATTGTGGCTCGCGCTATAGAAGCACCATTGCGAACTATTGTTGAAAATGCCGGCGGAGAAGGTTCGGTTGTTATCAATAAGATACTTGAAGGGAAGAAGAATTTTGGTTATGATGCAAAAACTGAATCTTATGTTGATATGCTAAAAGCCGGAATCATCGATCCTAAAAAAGTAACTAGAATCGCTCTGGAAAATGCAGCTTCTGTTGCAGGTATGATCCTAACTACAGAATGCGCCTTGATCGATATTAAAGAAGACACTCCAGCCGCGATGCCTCCAATGGGTGGCGGAATGCCGGGAATGATGTAGTGGCGAATCGCCACAGATAAAATTGGGTAACTATGTTACCTATACAAATGGCCTCTGTTTAACGACAGGGGCTTTTTTTTGGGCGTTACACAGACCTTCGCAAGCGCTGTCTGTGTCGGGCTTTTGGCACTACACGCCTGCCCGCCCCCTATCCGCTTGGGGCCGAGAAGGCGGGGTAGTTCGCCGCAATCCCTAACGCAGCCAATAACAATGTATTTAAGATTAAACAATTATTTCATAGCTTTAAAGATGTTAATACCACGACCATGAAAAAAATAAACTGGAACTATGCCTTTGGGGAGATCCTCATTGTTATTATTGGGATAAGTATCGCATTTAGCATGAATAAATGCGCAGAAAATTCGAAACAGGAGGCGCAGAAAAATCAATACCTCGTAAATATAAAGGATGACCTAGAAGCAGATAAAGCAAGACTCCAGGAAATTGTAGGTGAACTTGAAACCAAGTTAAAGGCTTCCAAAAAAGTGCTTCCTATTCTAAATACCGATAGCGAAAATAAGATGTCGATCATCCAGGATATTTTCAGCGTTGCGACTATTTCTAATTTTTCACCCAAAGATATTACATATCAAACCCTTATAAACTCGGGAGACTTTAAATTAATTGACGATTTCGAATTAAAAAAAGCGATAGAAGCTCATTATTCGAACTATAAGATCATGATGAAGGATTACGACCGACAAGAAATAATTCACAAAGAGTATTTAGGAAATTACTTTATCCACAACGTAGATTACGACGATTTCAGAAAAGGAAAATTCGGCTTTAAAGACGAAAAGTTATTGAAGAATATTATTCAAAGTATGAATGGCTCCTTCAGTATTAAATTAAAAGCTACACAAAATGGTATCGAAAGCTGTGATAAGTTGCTTGCTATACTTCCGAAGTAAAAAGGAAATACCATAAATGATTTAAAATATAAAACCATCTCTTTTTAGGGAGATGGTCTTGTTGTTTTAATCTTCGAATTGTCGGTTCATTCTAAATAAACCTTAGACACAAATTACTTCTTTTTAGAAGCAGTAGGTGCAGCCTTTTTAGCTGGAGCTTTCGCTGGAGCTTTTTTTGCTTGAGGCTTACCGTTTGACTTAGCTGTTGCCATAATTATTATATTTAAATAACTATGTAAATGTAGAACAGAAAGTGATTGGTTTAACATCGTTGGCTAAAATTTAACTAAAATATTTTAGTTTTTTTTCAGCGCGAATATCACCTAATTTTCGTGGTCATCTCTAACCTTCTCATCCCTGTATCTACAGCATGGATGAACGCTGTTATACGCCTCTTCTGTCGCTTTAATTTCCTTGGTATCATGACCCACAGCCGCAACACTCGAACTAATAGTACTCAAGTCTGTTTTTCTCTCGTCAAAGATCAAACTCAACTCGTGGGTTTTTACATCCCATACCGCAGATTTCACGCCTTTAGTTCTCACTGCAGCTTTTTCAATTCGTTCTTTACACATCATACAAACACCATCAACTTCAAGGGTTGCTTTTGCATTTTTGTTCTGTGCTTGACTCGCAATGCCCGTAAGCAGTAAAATTGTAACAATTATTAATTTTTTCATCTGAAATTATTTATTGGTTTTTAGGAAAAATAACTTTCCATAATTAAAATTAAATTCTATATCGCAATCCTGCGTAATAACTACTACCAAAGATTGGACCATACACAAATGTAGTGTCGAAATTTGGTCCGAAGGGATTCTCACTACTCACGATTGGATTATCCTGTTTTACATTAGTAATGTTCTCACCACCTAAATATACTTCAAAATTTGAAGAAAATACTTTGGTGATCTGAGCATTTACGGTTCCAACCGTAGGCGAAAATTCCCGCAGTTGGTAGGGTGTAGGATTATCACTTGTCTTAGATAAACGCTGTGCTCCTAGCCAATTATAGGTTGCATCAAATTTCCAATTTGCCTCCCCGGATTGCTTAACGATTTCATACGATGCATTTGCAAAAAATCGGTGTTCGGGAGTTAGCGGCTTAGTTAATTGCTCCTGGGTATATTGTGTTTGAACATCATAATATTTATAAGCTAAACGTGCGTCAAAATGCTCAAAGAGATTGTAATTAAATTCTACCTGAAAACTGTTGGCATAACTATCTCCTTTCAGATTATAGAACCTTACCTGTCTTCGGTCTTCCCAATCTACTACTACCTGATTCTGAAAATCGGTTCTGTAAAAATCGAATGTTACATCTGCCTTTCTTCCGAAGAGATTAAAACCCTGTAAATAAGAAATCCCGTAATTCCACGCTATTTCAGGGTCTAAACCATAAATACCTCCACCCGTATCCAAAATATTTATACTCCTGGAGGTGGAAAATAAGCTTTGGTTCTCGGTAAAGATGTTGGCACTTCGCTTCCCTCTACCAATGGAAGCTCTAAAAGCCGATTTCTCCCAGGGGGTATATCGCGCATGAACTCTGGGTGTAATAAAAGTCCCCAACAAGTTATGATTATCAAGACGCACTCCGGCGGTTAGAGTAAGATCACCTAAATTGTCGTAAGCGTACTCAAAAAATGCCCCTACCGAATTTTCTACTCTGTTGTAGTTAGTGCTTTCTACAAGCTCCTCATAATCGTCGTACGTTGCGCTCAATCCGGTTTTAAACTTATGCCTGGAATCCCCGATAATAGAACTAAAAACAACATTTCCGTACAAACTGTTGTGCAGTATATCATAACGTCTCAACCCGAAATAAGAATCCTGGTTATGGTTGCTAAATGCCGCCTGAACTCCAATACTCTGGTACGGTATATCCGGATTTACATAACCCATCTTTGCCGAGACATCTATTCGCTGAGTATCGATCTCTCCACCCCAAAAATCAGTACCGAATTTATCCTCATTCGGATTAAAATCTATTTGCCCTACTTGTTTTTCGTCGTTTAAAAACCTGAAATTAATAAAACTTACGAATCCGTTCTCCTGATCTGTATATTGCCAACGGTTCATCACATTAATCTGATTTGCCAAGGGCATGTCTAAGAAACCGTCGTTATTATTATCGAATTTAGTGTCACGAAGGTTTCCATGCAGGTAAAAACCGGTATCCCAACGATCACTTACTTTCGTATTGAAATGAGTATTCAATTCGTATCTCCCATTGGCAGCTCCATACGCATTTACGAAAAGTCTGTCGTCTGTACTTGGTTTTTGAAGTTCGGCATTAATTTGCCCTGCAATACTTTCAAAACCATTTACAACACTGCCTGCACCTTTGGTGATCTGAATACTCTCTACCCATGTCCCGGGAATAAAGCTTAAACCATATGCTTGTGAAGCCCCGCGAATGGAGGGAACGTTTTCTATGGTGATGAGCGTATACGGACTGGTAAGTCCAAGCATTTTAATTTGTCTCGTCCCGGAAATTGCATCGGCAAAATTTACGTCGATGGAGGGATTGGTTTCAAAACTCTCGGATAAATTGCAACAAGCTGCTTTTAATAACTCTGCACTACTCACATTTATAACATTCTGAGATTGCAAGTAAGATCTGGACGATGCTTTCTTTTTAGTTCTAATGGTTACTTCATCCAAACTTGCCTTCGCCCGTAAAGAGTGTTTTACCGGTGTATTCGATACGATATTTAAGGTATCACTCTTAAATCCAACATAGCTTATCACTAGTTTTTTGTATGTATCCTGATAAGGAATACTAAAATTACCGTCTAGATCGGTAACAGTTCCAACCGATGTATTAAGCCAGAAAACATTTGCGCCTCCTAAGCCAATTTCGGTTTCATTGTTACTCGCTTCATAGATCACTCCTTCCAGCCGCTCCTGACCAAAGAGTAATGAAGGTATAACAAATAATATATAGAGAAATTTATTCATGTAATGTTTAATTAATAGCAGGAGTTAACATGGCATAACCGGCACAAACACGGTATTAGATAAAAATCTTTTACCGAAATTCGTTATTGAATATGTATGTTTTAATTGATCTCCCAACTATATGGTTTTTTAATTTGATTTAAATTCACAAAAGAGCACCTCTTAATAAAAGGCACCGGTTAAACTTTCCTGTTTTCACAGGATAAAAATCAAATTAGAAAAGTCTCGAAAAGAACGGGAATGTCTTTTACGAGTGGTGGCGGATCGTATTCCGCGTAGGAGTTTTGAGTGGTGGAATGCTCTTCTGAGATCTGAAGAACAAATACAGAAACTAAGGCCGCAGCAAATTGAGAATTGAAAGTAACGTTAAAGTTTGCCTTGAAGAAGTTATCATCAACATCTACCGAAGTGTATTCATTATCACAACAGTTGTGACTTGGTGCCGCTTCATCTGCACAAGCATCATCTTCCACAGCCATGTCACATGATAATTGCTTAGGACCCAAGGTGATCATAGAAGCCATTTCGTAGTCCCCACAAAAGTGCTGGGCATACGAAATTCCCGTGCTGCTCGCTAAAAGCAGTACCGACAGAAATATGGAGATCACTTGTTTCATTGACACAAAAGTAAAAGAATTTTAAATTTATTTACCAAATTTTATCTTAAACCTACTCAATTTCTTCACTTACTCTTCCACATTTCAGCATTTTATCGCCAAAATACGGGTTCATAATATCTTTCGAATTACTAAGCCAATAACCTCCGGTGTTACCAAATGCCATTGGACAATATTGCTTGTAAACCTTTCCCGATTTAATCGCGCCTTCTAACATAGACTCCACTTTGTTGGTCACCGAAACAAAAGCAGAACGTTGTGTTTCTATATCTTCCGATTCTACAATAGACTGTGCCGCCATAAATGTATCTTCATCGACTCCTATGTTGGCAAAAGCGGTCATTAGATCTGAAGCTTCCTTACCGGCGGTTTCAGCGTTCGCGTTTACCAATGCAGTTTTTAGATCGATATACTCTTTATAAATCTCTGCTACTTTTGGATCGTTGAATTCCACTTCCATTTTTTCTGAAACGTAGGCTTCTTTTTCTTTTGTGGTTTCAACTTCTATAACTTCAGGTTCGGAATTCTTTTTATCATTTCCACACGAGATCAACACTAAAGAAACAGTAAATAAGAATATAGCAACGATTTTTTTCATCTTCTGAATTTTTAAAATTTAAGGCTTTCGAATCCCTACACCAAGGCTTCGGAATTTATATACAAAGATACCAATTTCTGTGCTATTTTTTCTTCTGAAAGTAAAAAGCCGGCAATAAAATCAGTAAAAAAATTGGCTGAATTAAGAAACGGCGAATATAAAACAAGGTCATGTGCTGAGAACTTGCTGAAGAAAACACAAAAACTAAGAATGTCATAAAAAGTATAAGGAAAAGAAGTCCGTATAAGACCGCCGATAACTTTACAATGCTCCTATCTCGAAAAATTACCCATAAGATCGCTAATGAAATTAGCGTATTTAATAAAAAACGAAAGATTAAATTCCCAAGTAGTTTAAATGTATCAAATTGCGGGAGTTCGTTTGGACTAAAATTAGACTTATAAAACGTTAATAATGGATCGTAAAACAAGCTGTCCTCAAACATTCGAATACAAACTAAAAGTCCGACAAGAAATACAAGGGTTACTATTTTAAAGGCACTATTCATTATTGGTTTCAGTTTTACGGGACAGTATTTTCACCCAAATCATCCATAAAATGAAGACCATTCCGTAGATAAGCCCCGGAAAAACCACTCCGTGAAGTATTTCGGTATGCTGCGGATAGTGATAAATAGCAATTGAAAGAATAACAATTCTCAAGATGTTCATCGCATAGATCAACACGGCACCGGTTAATAGAAAAACTACTGTTTTCTTCCACTTTTCAGCAAAAGCAACTACGAAAGCAACAAACAGTATAATCACGCTAACTGCATTACAACCTTCAATAATACTCGCTAGGTATTGCTTATTAATATATAAATTCATCATGGGTTTGGCGTCGTGCGGAATGATCTCTGCATTATAACCAAATTCAGAAATTATGATGCCACTTTGCTTTGCTACCAGGTAGGTGATAAAATCGGGAGGGTATGCGCCCCCTTTTGAAAAATCTATATATAGTGAATATAGAAAACTAAATAGCAAATAGGTACCCAGAAACAATACGACGAAGCGTACTACCGATTTGTATTTCTGAAACAATGCTTTCAATACCTAAACTCTATTTTTAACAAAAATACAGCATTTGATTTTGGTCTATGTTGCCCTTTTCAAATACTTTTACTGAAAATATCAGCATATGCCTTTTGACAGCTTACGACCGAAAGTTAAAACTATTTTAGCGAATGATAATGAAACCACTGCTCAACGCATGACCGAAATTTGTGAATTATTGCAAACTTCTATTGGTTATTACGATTGGGTAGGTTTTTATTTTGCAAACGAAGAAGCTAGAACACTACATTTAAAAGCCTTCGCCGGTGAACCTACAGACCATACTGTTATTCCCTTCGGAAAAGGAATCTGCGGACAAGTAGCTGTTTCGAATGAAAATTTCGTTGTTCCCGATGTAAAAGCTCAAAACAACTACATTGCCTGTAGCATGTATGTTAAAGCAGAAATTGTGATCCCGCTTTTTAAGGACGGAAAGAATATTGGTCAGATTGACATTGATTCTCACACCGAAAATCCGTTCTCTCCCGAAGATGAAAAATTCCTTACATGGGTGAATGATCAAGTTTCACAAGTGCTATAACCTTTTGACAAACAGGTAAAAACCTCCTTATTATCAGCTATTTAGCTATCGATTATTCCAATTAGTGTTATTAGATTTGAATTTCAGTTGAACATTCACACCTCTAATAAATACTATACTCATGAAAACTTTTCAAAGCTTACGGATCTTTTTCCTTTTAGGCGTGCTGGTAGCATTCTCCACTTTTGTTAACGGATGCGAACCAAAAGAAGAAAATCAGGAACAATTATTAAATGCTAGTGTTGACCCTCAATTTACGGAAGGAGCCCCCTATCCCGCCGAAGATCCCCCGGAGCGTGACCCTAAGAACGATATGGACCCGATTCCCGTTCCCGACGGTCCCTTGGTTGGAGATCTGAGTCCGTTGAACGACCCGGTCACGATCAGGGCTTTAGACATTCCTAACGACAGTACCCCGAAAAACAAGGAAATGCGGGCTCCCTTGTTTTATAAGAAATATTCAGAGTTACCAAATTTAACTTCCGTTACATCGGGTTGCTGCCCGGAGATTAGTGTCGCCGAAAATGGAAATACGGTAATAATGACCGGAAATACGTGGATGGCATTATCGAAAGATGCCGGTACCACATTCACATATATCAATCCAACTACCTTGTTTCCTAATGACGACGGACCGCTTTGCTGTGATCAGGTGGTAGAATATTTACCGGAATTCGATATGTTCGTATGGTTATTGCAGTATCGCAACAATGCTTCGGGTGACAACAAGCTTCGTATGGCGGCTCAAACTACTCAGCAAATTAATAGTAGTAATGGGACATCCTGGACTTATTGGGATTTCAGTAGTAATATTTTTGATGCAGCAAGTACCTTAGATTACAACGATCTCACTTTTGGAAACGGAAGTCTTTGGTGGACTACACAAAACGGAACAGGTCGCATTGTTGTTCGCATTCCCCAGAGTCAGATCGCTGCTAAAGGAACCATAAATTTTTCTTATACGGGAGGGACCGATGCTTTGTGGTCTCATTTAACTCATAATGCGACAAACACCGTGTATTGGGCAGGACACATTAACAACAGCCAGTTACGGGTTTACAGTATGCGCGATGGCGACGGATTCTATTCGTGGCGAACCGTAAATATAAATAGCTGGCCAAATGGTACTAATTCGTCTGTCACTCCTACTCAGGACTGGATGCTCCCTTTTGAAGACTGGAAACACTATGTTTTCGGAAATGCACTTCAGGGGGAATCGGTATGGTTTGCCTGGTTAGCTTCGGCAAATGATCGCTTTCCACAGCCGCATGTACAAATGACCAAGATAAATACTTCATCTTTTACTTTAGACCAGCAAGTTCAGATCTGGAACCCGGATTTTGCGTTTATGGATGCTTTTTTATCCACAAATTCACGAGGCGAACTGGGTATGGACGTGGCATTTGGCGGCGGCCCGTATCACCCAAGTAATGCCGTAGGTGTTTGGGGAGATTTTGTCGTGTATTATCCACGATTAAGCACCAGAACAACAAATCGCTGGGGTGATTATAACACCTCCAGAAGATCCGGCTCCAACGGAGTTGAATGGGTTGCGGGTGGTTATACTATGGAGACAGATGCGATGGGTAACAATATTATGCTTCCTCATTATATTCGCTTCGGAAGGTAATATCGTTTCAAAGAGACTTTAGATAAAACATGTCAAATTGAGCCCTACATCAGGCTCAGTTTGGCATTTGTTCGATTCCTTTGCATATGCCTTCCTACTTCGTTACATCCCTGTTCTAATAGCTTCCACGGGATCTAATTTTGAAGCGGAAATCGCCGGGAGTATTCCGGATATGAGTCCGATAACAGCAGAAATCGCTGTTCCCACCATCATGTTAAAGGGTGATAGTACAAACTCGAAATCGCCTGCTATTGATGAAGCCAGAATGGAGACTAAATACACCAAAACGAGGCCAATTAGTCCGCCAATAATTGCCAGGATGATGGCTTCAAACAAAAACTGGAAAAGGATAAATTTATTTTTTGCGCCCAGAGATTTTTGAATCCCAATTAAGTTCGTTCTTTCTTTTACGCTCACGAACATAATATTTGCAATTCCGAAGCCACCTACCAACAGTGAAAAACCGCTTATTATGAGTCCGACGATATTTAACTGCGCAATAATATTATCAATAATATCTGAAATTCCTTTCATCTGATTAACAAAAAAAGTGTCGGTTTCTTCAGTTCTTAAACCCCGGAATAGACGTAATTTCTGAGTGATCATCGCTTTAAATTCGGCCTCATCTGCTCCTTCTTCCGGTTTCATTATTATTTGAGGAAAGGTTGATTTATTATTATCTCCAAAAAGTCGTCTAGCTGTGTTAGTTGGGAAAAGCGCGACTGTATCTTTAGAATCCCCTAGTGCCGAACCTTCCTTTTTTAAGACACCAATAACTGTAAATCGCCTTCCGTATAATCGCACTTTTTTGCCTAAAGCCAGCTCGGCAGAGCCAAACAATGAGTTTGCAATTTCATTTCCAATAATTAACAAGGGAGATCCATTATTAGATTCAGATTCGTTAAAAAACCTTCCGTGTTCAATTTGAAGTTCTTCAATATCGGCATATTCATGAGTGATCGCCGCCATATTTACATTAGACACGGTGTTATTCTCATATTTTATGACCTCGGGAGATAGATTAAGTGCAAACGAAGCTGCTTCCAGATTTGGCACAGTTCGCTTCAAGTATTGATATTCGTCGTATTTTACATCGGGAAATTGTCTCCATTTCCATTGTGGAATATCTGTAGAAGTAAATGGAAAACGCATTATGATGATCGTATTCTTATCTAATCCACTAAGACTTCCTTCTATTTCTCTCTTTAACGAATCTACGGCAGATAAGATCGCTATAATTGAGAAGATTCCAATGGTGACCCCTAATAAGGAAAGAAATGTTCTTAATTTATTATTTTTAAGGGCGTTGATCGCAAAATTAAAACTCTCTTTAAGTACCCGAAGATAGATTAACATCTTTTATTAGTTATTTATTTGTTCTCTTGCTTGAAGATCGCCTCCTTCAATGCGTACAAGGTATTATTTTAATATGTAAAAATGCATCTAATCTCCCATTGAAGATAAGGATGATGGTCCTTCGATCTTTCTTTATTCCTAAAATATTCAATTTAGATCAAAAGTATGACGTTTTCTATTCGTATATGTTACAATAATCTTATGCAATTACTTATTTTTGCACCTTTCCATAACAACATCAAGTCTTAATTAAAATTCCATGAGCGATTCTACAAAAATAACATCGGCCTTAATTTCAGTATTTCATAAAGATGGGCTCGCCCCCATTGTAAAAAAATTAAATGAACAAGGGGTTCTAATTTATTCTACGGGTGGAACTCAAAAATTTATAAACGATCTTGGAATTGATGTAATTGCTGTAGAAGATATTACGGATTATCCTTCCATTTTAGGAGGTCGTGTTAAAACACTTCATCCCAAGGTTTTTGGTGGTATTCTAAACCGACAGGACAATGAGAGCGATGTTCGTGAAATGGGACAGTACAATATTCCCCAATTAGATCTTGTAATTGTCGACCTGTATCCTTTTGAAAAAACTGTTGCTTCGGGCGCAAGTGAACAGGATATCATTGAAAAGATCGATATAGGTGGAATTTCATTGATTCGCGCAGCGGCTAAAAACTTTAGAGATACACTTTGTGTTTCTTCTATGGAAGATTATGATGAATTGCTAGAAATTCTTTCAGAAGAAAACGGTAACATCTCTCTTGCGCACAGAAAACATTTTGCCGCGAAAGCGTTTAATGTTTCTTCGCATTACGATTCGGCTATCTTTAATTATTTCAATAGTGATCACAGTATCGCTTCGCTAAAAATTAGTGAAACTAACGGGAAGGTGCTTAGATATGGTGAAAACCCACATCAGAAAGGATTCTTTTTTGGCGATTTTGATGCTATTTTCGATAAGCTCCACGGAAAAGAACTTAGTTATAACAATCTATTGGATGTAGATGCTGCCGTCAATCTAATGTCTGAATTTACAGGAGAGGCACCCACTTTCGCCATTCTGAAACACAACAATGCCTGTGGTCTGGCGCAACGAGATACAGTTAAGCGAGCCTATGTAGACGCTTTAGCCGGCGACCCGGTTTCGGCTTTTGGAGGGATCCTAATTTGTAACTCGGAGATCGATGAGGCAACTGCCGAGGAAATTCATAAATTGTTTTGTGAGGTGGTAATCGCACCGTCTTTTTCAGAAAAAGCAGTAGAAATCCTAACAGGGAAGAAGAACAGAATTCTTTTAGTTCAAAAATCTGTGACGCTGCCAAAAACCACAACAAGAACCTGTTTAAATGGTGCTTTGGTACAGGATCGTGACGGAATTACAGATAGTGCATCAAATTTAACTCATGCTACCAACAATAAACCAAACCAGAATGAGTTAGAAGACTTATTATTTGCTTCCAAAATTTGTAAGCACACCAAATCTAATACTATCGTTCTTGCAAAAGGAAAGCAACTATGTGCTAGTGGAACAGGACAAACTTCGCGTGTTGATGCGTTGAGACAAGCGATAGAGAAAGCAAAGGCTTTCAATTTTGATTTACAAGGTGCGGTAATGGCAAGTGATGCCTTTTTTCCTTTTCCGGATTGTGTTGAGATAGCAGACAAGGCAGGAATAACAGCGGTAATCCAGCCCGGAGGCTCAATTAAGGATGAATTGAGCATAAATTATTGCAATGAGCATAAAATGGCGATGGTATTTACAGGTACAAGACATTTTAAGCACTAAATTTTATTACATTTGTGGAAAAGCATGAGCTTAACACGTTTAATTTCAATACCGCTCTAATAACTTATGGGATTTTTTGACTTCTTAACCGAAGAAATAGCCATTGACTTAGGAACAGCCAACACGCTTATTATTCATAATGACAAGGTGGTTGTTGACGCCCCTTCCATAGTTGCCCGCGATCGAACTACAGGTAAAATTATTGCCGTGGGTAGAGAAGCGGCGATGATGCAAGGTAAAACACATGAAAACATAAAAACGATCAGACCTTTAAAAGATGGGGTTATTGCAGATTTTGATGCAAGTGAGAAAATGATCAATATGTTTATAAAAGATATTCCTGCCTTAAAGAAAAAGTGGCTTACACCTTCACTAAGAATGGTAATTTGTATTCCAAGCGGTATTACCGAAGTTGAGATGCGTGCAGTAAAGGAAAGTGCAGAACGTGTAAACGGGAAAGAAGTTTATCTTATTCATGAACCAATGGCTGCGGCAATTGGGATTGGTGTAGATATTATGCAACCTAAGGGAAATATGGTTGTGGATATAGGTGGTGGAACCACCGAAATAGCTGTAATTGCCTTAGGTGGAATCGTTTGCGACAAATCGGTTAAAGTTGCCGGTGACGTATTTACCAACGATATAGTTTACTATATGCGAACTCAGCATAACCTTTATGTAGGAGAACGCACTGCAGAGAAAATAAAAATACAGATTGGAGCAGCAACTGAAGATCTTGAACTTCCACCGGAAGAAATGGACGTTCAGGGGCGTGATCTTTTAACAGGAAAACCAAAACAGGTGCAGACATCTTATCGCGAAATTGCGAAAGCACTGGACAAATCTATTTTACGTATTGAAGACGCTGTTATGGAGACTTTATCACAAACCCCTCCTGAACTCGCTGCCGATATTTACAATACTGGTATTTATCTTGCCGGAGGTGGTTCTATGTTACGGGGGCTGGATAAACGATTGTCTCAAAAAACAGATCTTCCGGTATATATAGCTGAAGACCCACTAAGGGCTGTTGTTCGTGGTACCGGTATTTGTTTAAAAAACCTGGCGAAGTATAAAAGCGTACTAATTAAATAATTTGTAAGAACGAATTATTAACGTGACAGCACAAGATATAACAACACCTACGCTTCAGTGTAATGAACTGAATTAGAATTTAAAACCCCAGCATTGTGCAACAGATCATATTTTTCTTTATACGAAATAAAAATTTTCTTCTGTTCGCCCTGTTGTTTGTCTTCTCTCTGTTTTTAACCATACAATCCCATTCTTTTCATAGTTCGAAGTTTATGGGTTCCGCAAACTTTTTTAGTGGAGGTATTTACACTTTTAAGAGTAATATAACTAGTTATTTTTCGCTTCGGGATCAAAACGAGATACTTATTGAAGAAAATATTCGGTTGCGTGAACGACTGGAGGGGTTAAAAACACTTGCGAATTCTACTGCGATAGATAGCGGAATTCTCCCATTAGAATATAAGTATTTTTCTTCCGAAGTAATAAATAATAACTATTCAAAAACGAAGAATACACTCACCATAAATAAAGGATCTAATGACAGTATTAAAATTGACATGGGGGTTATTAGTTCAAAAGGAATTATAGGGATCGTTAATAAGGTGTCTAAAAATTATGCTACCGTACAGTCGATTCTCAATACTAATAGTCAGATTAATGCCAGATTAAAAAATTCCAGTCACTTCGGAAGTCTAGAATGGGATACTAATGAACCCAACATTGTTCAATTAAACGAGGTGAACAGGTTGGCGCCGGTAAAGGTTGGTGATACTATAATTACGGGGGGTAAGTCAACAATTTTCCCCGATGGTATTTTAATTGGAACGATAAAAGAGTTTAAGATCGGTGAAAATGATAATTACGATCTGGATGTATTATTGTTTAATGATATGACTAATTTGAAGCATGTGTATGTAATTGAAAATACCAATGCAAGGGAAATTTTAGAATTGGAAAAAGGAGATGCCGATGCAGAACAGTGAGATCTTAATTAATGCCTTCCGATTTATATTTTTAGCGCTCTTACAGGTTTTGGTGCTCAATCATATAAACTTTTTGGGATTTGTAAATCCATATCTCTACATACTCTTTATCATAGTTTTTCCACTCTCGGGAAATAAGAGTTTACTAATTTTCCTGAGTTTTTTGCTCGGTTTGAGTATTGATATATTTGGTGATTCGGGCGGAGTCCATGCTGCGGCCTGCGTGTTTATAGCCTACATAAGACCCGCCATTCTAAAGTTTTCTTTCGGTGTTAGTTATGAATATAATATGGTAAAAATTAATAAGGTTCCCATAGCCGAAAGACTAACTTATATTTCGATCATGGTCTTGTTACATCATATTGTTCTTTTCACTTTAGAAATTTTTAGCTTCTCTCACATACTCTTGTTGCTAAAATCAACGTTATTTTCAGGAATATTCAGTATAATATTGGTGTTATGTACTTTATTGCTATTTAGCAGAGAGCGATAAGCATTTGTATTACAAATTAAAATGCTAATTAAGCAGGGAATTTCAGATAGACAAACATGAGAAAACTTTTACTTTTAGTGATTGTATTGATAACCGGAGTTGTTTTTGCCGGACGTCTCTTCTATCTTCAAATTTACGATACTTCTTTTCAGGCTCTTTCTGAAAATAACGCTGTTAAAGTAATTTACGATTATCCACAGCGCGGGTATATTTTTGACCGTAATGGGGAATTATTAGTCGCTAATCAGCCCTCATATGATGTGATGGTTATTCCGAGGGAAGTAAAGCCATTAGACACCCTTGAATTTTGTAAGCTCCTGAAACTTTCGAAAGATGAATTTAAGCGAGTTTTGGAAAAGGCGAGAATCTATTCTCCCCGATTACCTTCGGTGGTAATTCCGCAATTAACCAAGGGGGAATACGCTTATTTATCTGAGAAGATGTATAAATATGAAGGTTTTTATATTCAGAAGAGATCCTTAAGAGATTATAAAATAGAGCACTCTGCCAATGTGTTAGGGTACATTAGAGAGGTTGATGATAGGATCATCAAAAAGAATCCATATTATCAAATGGGGGAACTTATTGGAGCGCAAGGCGTAGAAAATCAGTACGAGGAAGTACTTCGCGGCGTTAAAGGTGTAAAGCGACTTCAGAAGGATAGGTTCAATCGCATTATTGGTCCATTTAAAGAAGGTATTTTCGATACCCTTCCCGAAAGAGGAAAGGACATAACACTTACCATAGATGCAGAACTTCAAAAATATGGCGAAGAACTTTTTGTAAACAAGCGAGGTGGAATTGTAGCTATTGAACCTGCTACAGGTGAAATCTTATCATTGGTAACAGCACCTTATTACGACCCCGGTCTTTTAGTTGGGCGAGAACGTTCAGCGAACTACACAAGACTTTATTATGACAGTATTGCAAAGCCATTATTTGATCGTGGCTTGCAAGGGGAATACCCTCCGGGATCACCTTTTAAAACTCTAACGGCCCTAATTGGTTTGCAGGAAAATGTAATTGATTCTGAAGAGAGGATTGCTTGCCATGGGGGTTATCGCTATGGTCGAAATCGAAAGCTGGGATGCCACCATCATAGGAGTCCGTTATCAATGACTTCCGGGATCGCAAATTCCTGCAATGCGTATTTTTGTACCGTTTACCGAAGAGTGATTGAAAAATACCCTACACCACAGGAAGGCATAGATAATTGGCGCAGGCATTTAGAAAGTTTTGGTTTAGGAGACTTTTTGGGATATGATCTTCCAAGCGGACGACCCGGTTATATTCCAAGCTCAACCTATTATAACCGAATTCACAACTATCCTGAAAACAGATGGTATGCTACGGCTACTATTTCGAATGCAATTGGGCAGGGTGAGGTATCATTAACACCCATGCAGATGGTGAATTTTACCGCTGCCATTGCTAATAGAGGTTGGTATTATAAACCCCATATCTTAAAAAGCATTGATGGCGTAGATACTATTCCAAAGGTCTATACCGAAAAGCATCAAACCACCATAGATCCACAATATTTTGAACCCGTAGTTCAGGGTATGCATGATGTGTACAACGAAGGGACCGCTTCTTCCCTGCGAATTCCGGATATAGAAATTTGTGGAAAGACAGGAACCGCCGAGAATTTCACAAAAATTGATGGAAAGAGAGTTCAGCTTACAGACCACTCTATATTTGTGGCTTTTGCACCTAAAGACGATCCTAAGATCGCGATTGCAGTTTTTGTTGAAAATGGATATTGGGGGTCCAGATGGGCAGGACGAATCGCTAGTTTGATGATCGAAAAATATATTAAAGGTGAAATTACCCGAACAGATATGGAGCGTTTCGTTCTAAACGGAAGTCTTGAAGAAGAATATGCTAAACCATATAGTGGCGAAACTTTTACAATTAATCACTAATGGCTGCAGGAAGAGGTTTGTTAAAATTTGACTGGTTGACCATCCTACTCTATGCTGCGTTAGTGGGTATTGGTTGGATGAACATATACTCGGCTTCTTTAAGTGATTCGGCACAGGGTCTTTTTGACTTCAGTCAGATATACGCCCGACAACTACTCTTCATTGCCTTGAGTGTCTTGCTAATAATATTCTTGCTTGCTCTTGATTCCAAATTTTACGAGCGATTTTCCAGTATTATATATATTGTATCACTGCTTTCTTTATTAGGGTTATTCGTACTTGGAAAAAATATTAATGGCGCAACCTCTTGGTATGGTTTTGGAAATTTTAGTCTTCAACCCAGTGAATTTGCGAAGGCAGCAACTGCTTTAGCACTTGCCAAGTATATTAGCGATATTCAATCGAATATGCAGGAATTTAAACACCAATTAAGGGCCTTTATTATCATTGCGCTTCCTGCGATACTTATTATCCCTCAACCGGATCCGGGTAGTGCTCTAATCTACGCAGCATTTATTTTCCCACTGTATAGAGAAGGATTACATTTTGTGTATTTACTACTGGGCTTTTTTGCTGCTGCCTTGTTTGTTAGCACCCTTGCTTTTGGAGTGGTTTGGGTAGCTTTAGGCGTGCTGTTGATTGCAGCCACAGTATATTTTAAAAACAGAAAAAAACGTCCAAATTTGTTCAAATATGCGACCATTGCAGTAGCGTGTGTAGGTTTTGCATTGTCTGTAAATTATATTTTCAACAATGTCTTTGAGCAGCGACATCGTGATCGTTTTAATATTGTTTTAGGTAAGGAAACAGATTCGAGGGGGATTGGTTATAATACCAATCAGAGTGAAATCGCAATTGGCAGCGGGGGTTGGACCGGGAAAGGCTGGACCCAGGGAACACAAACCAAAGGTAATTTTGTACCCGAACAACATACCGACTATATTTTTAGTACTGTTGGTGAAGAATGGGGCTTTTTAGGTAGTTTACTTGTAGTTGTATTGTTTCTAGCCCTAATTATAAGAATTCTTGTTCTTTCAGAGCGCCAAAAAACTCAATTTAATCGTGTATACGGTTATAGTGTTGCAGCAATCATTTTTTTGCACTTTTTCGTAAACATCGGCATGGTGACCGGACTTTTCCCTACAGTTGGTATCCCGCTTCCGTTTTTTAGTTATGGAGGCTCAGGCCTCTGGGGTTTTACAATTTTAGTGTTCATTTTTGTTAGGCTCGATGCTTCAAACTATTATTATACTTAATCTTAGATTAGCTGAACTATACAATTTCATCAAAATAGAGTTGGGGTGGCGAACTTTTAGTTTTTGTACCTTTTAAGTACACAAAAAATAAAAGCGAAGGCGTAAGAGAATGTCTTAGGGATCGTGTAAGACTCGATGCTTCAAACTATTACTATACTTAATCTTAGATTAGCTGTACTATACAATTTCATCAAAATAGATTTGGGGTGGCGAGCTTTTAGTTTTTGTACCTATTGAGTACACAAAAAATAAAAACGAAGGCGTAAGAGAATGTCTTAGGGATCGTGTAAGACTTGATGCTTCAAACTATTACTATACTTAATCTTAGATTAGCTGTACTATACAATTTCATCAAAATAGATTTGGGGTGGCGAGCTTTTAGTTTTTGTACCTTTTAAGTACACAAAAAATAAAAGCGAAGGCGTAAGAGAAAATAACTATTTTCATAACCTTGACACTAAGTACACAAAAGCTTTGTTAGAGGTTTCTGCACTTGTTTTTAACTATATATTTTTTTAAAGAAAAAGTTTATCGCTTACCCCAGACATTTAGATCTATTTTCCGCTCTAGATCTTCCTGTACATTTTTAGATAAATTCGGAAAGAAATCAATTCCGGTGAGTTCCTCTATACGATCAATAGTTACAACATAATCATAAAACGATTTGTCTGTTGGGCTATTCGGAATTAAAAAAGCGATAGCTTTATACTTTCCGTCTGAAGCATCCAGAATGATCTTGTAAAACTCTTCAGGAACTGAAACATGCTCATCGCCTATTCCTTTAAGACCTTCAATTAAAACACCTCCCGTTACAACATAAACCCCATCAAACTTTTCGGCCCAAAAACGCACTTTTTGTTCCAAACTGTTCCATACTCCCGAGTTGAAATCGTGATTCTGCGGACTTATATTGCTCGTAAGAAATGTTTCGTGATACGCTTCATAGTTGAATCTTCGATCTCCCGCCGGACATAGGTGCCCTCTATCGTAACCCGATTTTTTATAATTACGCCAGTCTGCCGATTTAGTACTTACCTTTCTATCTTCAACAAAATAAGGCCGTTCAAAATCATTTCGGGATAAGTGTTTTTTAATTAGTGGATATGCAACCCATTCGGCTTGCTCGTGGGTTTCAGAATATGATAAACTATAAAACGCATGTCTCACGATCTCTCCCGTTGTGGAAGTGGGAAGCAAAGTATCATCAAATTCTGACGAGGAATAATCCCCGGATACATTTGCTGTATTCGGATATGCTTCATTTTGCTTATCCACATATCCTTCGGCATAATACAAAATTACAGTTACCAAAATAATAAGTAAAGGATAAAGATATTTTCTGTTCATAGTATATTATTAACTCCGCACATCCAGGGCATCCCGAAGCGAATTCCCAATTAACATAAATGCTGTCACTAAACTCATTATTGCAAAACCCGGAATTAGTGCTAAATAAGGTTTCCCTAAAATAATATATGCGTAATGATCTTTAATGATCCCACCCCAACTTGGCATTGGAGGTTGTGCACCGATCCCTAAAAAACTCAAGCCGCTTTCAATTAATATAGCCCCGGCAAAGTTCGCTGCAGAGATTATAATTACCGGTGCCATGGCGTTTGGCAGAATATGTTTTGTTATAATTCTAATATCATTAAATCCTAACGCTTTAGCTGCGGTCACATATTGCAATTGTTTTACACCCATAACCTGCCCCCTAACAACTCGGGCAACCTCAACCCACATTGTGAGTCCGACGGCAATAAAAACCTGCCAAAAGCCCTTCCCCAGTGCGAGTGTGATCGCGATTACCAATAAAAGTGTAGGAATAGACCAGGTTACATTAATGATCCACATGATTATGGCATCGACCCTACCTCCAAAATATCCGGCAATAGCTCCCAAAGTAACTCCAATGATTAGTGAAATAAACACTGCCACAAAACCAATTGCCAGCGAAATTCTTATACCTATCAACATTCTGCTTAACAGATCCCGACCGTATTTATCTGTACCGAGTATGAATTTTTTTTCTGAAATATACTGCTTCGGAATTGCTTCTATCGACTCTGCTTCGGGAAACAGCGATAACGGATATTCCTTTTGTAAACCTTCAGTTCCATCTGAAGTATACTCGGTAATTTGAATCCCGGACGAAGTTAAAGAAAAGTCTGAAACAGGAATTTCGGTCGCTGCGTTCTTCTTTCCGAAGAAAAAAACCGAAAGAGCAGAATTTTGCTCTACAGCAGTAGGTATTGTGAGCATATCTACAGTAAATCCGGGCGATTTTGAGTGTACCGATAAGTGCATCTGATTGGCATTCTGAGAATTATCGGGAGCCAGAGCATAGGCGAAAATAGCCACCAATACACAAATTATTAGAAAACAAAAACTAAAAACGCCCCAAAAGCTTTTCTTAAACTTTTGGAGCGCAATTTTTGTCAATCCGCTACCCGGATTCTTTGGCTGAGATGATGTTGCTTTCTTCACAAAACAAAGGTATTAAAAATATCGCCTTGCTTAATGTATAGCCTGAAAAGCTTCTATGCGTATTCCATGATTTTAATTCTTAAGATTAGCTACTTTCCCGGCTTTTATATTACTCAACTTAAGATCTTCAAGTACATTTACTGCCTCTTCAACATAAATATCCTTGCTTAAGTTCTTGTGCCATCTCTTGCGCTTTTCCCTTAAAGTCGTATCCTGTTTCATCAATGCTATCTCACTGGGAAGTGAAGTATAGCTTAATTTATTATCGTATTCATCGATCGCATCAAACTTCTTCATTTCTTCTTTACGTTTTTCTATTTCAGCTTTATAGGTATCGAAATTTAAGGTAACATCCATTTCATCACGTCGATCCTTGATGTACCTCGCATTCGCTTCAATAAGCATTAATTGCTCACTCTGCGCCATTCTTGCTTTGCTTCGGTCTATGGTTTCCTGAAAATCAATATAACCATCCCAAACTTCATAGTTTGCAGGTTCAATTTTATCGTAAGGCAACGGATTGTCGTAATCTCGTTCTCCAACATCAATATAACTATATCGATCTGGCATTACCACATCACTTTTTACACCTTCCAACTGCGTAGAACCACCATTTACCCGGTAGAATTTTTGAGTCGTGAGTTTTAGCGCTCCCATATCGCCCAGATCATTTTTCCGAAGCCATTGATTCAAGTCAATTAAATTCTGAACAGTTCCTTTTCCATAAGATTGCTTACTACCAATAATGATAGCACGCTTATAATCCTGCATGGCCGCTGCCAGGATCTCGGAAGCCGACGCAGAAAGTCCATTAACCAAAATCACTAAGGGTCCGTCCCAAACAATTTCTTCATCGTCATCCTTTAAAACTTCTTTTCTACTTCCTCCCGAAGCCACCTGCACTACGGGACCTTCTTTAATGAACAGTCCTGCAATATCCACTGCCGTACGCAACGAACCTCCACCGTTATCACGAAGATCTAACACAAGCCCTTCCATGCCTTCTTCTTTTAATCTATTGATCTCCTTTTTAACATCGCTTGCAGCGTTGCGCTCTTTGTAATTCTCCATGTCAAAATAGAAAGCCGGAAGATTGATCAATCCAAATTTCTTATCGTCCTTTTCAATTACAGTAGATTTAGCGTAGGTTTCTTCCAACTCTACTACATCTCTGGTTATTGTTTCTTCCTCAATTGTACCATCTACTCTCTTTACTGTTAAGGTGACTTTCGTTCCTTTGGGACCTTTAATAAATTTAATGGCATCGTCAATGCGCATTCCAACGATACTCACGGCATCCTCTTCATCTTCTTGCTTCACTTTTAACAGAATGTCTCCTACTTCAAGGTGTTCACCTCTCCATACAGGACCACCACTTATTACTTCAACGACGTTTATATAATCGTTTTTCTTCTGAAGTCTCGCACCGATTCCTTCTAATTTTCCACTCATCCTCAAATCGAAACGATCTCTGTCCGGTGGGGCAAAATAATTGGTGTGAGGGTCAAATTCTTCTACGATCGTATTTAAGAAGATCGCAAAATAATCCTTTCTTTCAAGGTCTTCGGTGAAATCAAAATATTCGCTTAAAGAGGTTTTAGTCGCTTTTCTGGCTTTGGCCTCAAGCTCACTTAACGATAAATTCTCATTATCTGTAGGCTGGTACTCCTCCCCTTTTTCTTTGGCTTCCTTCATTCGTTCCGGAGCAGATTCTTTTTCTTCAACATAGTCGTAATAAGATGAAATAGTGGAGAATTTTAACTGCTGTCTCCAACGATCACTAATTTCTTTTTTGTTCGTAGCGTAAGCCAGATTATCGTAGTCTACATTAATAACATCATTCTCATCATAGTTAAAAGGGGTATCTAATATTTCACCATACATCCCCTTAACTTCCTCCAAACGTTCGTTAAATCGAGTATACACCAGATCGAAAAAGGTAAGTTCCTTGTTTTTTATCTGATCATCGATATCGGTTTTATATCTGCTAAACTCTTCAATATCTGAAGCAAGAAAATATCGCTTTAACGGATCTAAACCATCAATAAAATCAGTATAAACTCCTTCCGAAAACTCATCGTTAATATCCTTTGCGTCATAATGTCCTTTTTGTAAGACATAAGAAATAAGGTCTAAAAGTAATTTATCTTTATCGGGGTCGTTAAATTCTTTAGTTGTGAAACTACAAGAAGCAGCAGCCACGAAAACTGCTAAAAATAATATTTTAAAATTCTTTTTCATTATTTGCATATCAATTTGCTTACATTATTACTTGTGCTCTAAATTATACAAAAAACCGTGCCAAGCACATATATACGTGATAATTTTTTGTTAAACAATTATAGAAAACAGAATTCAGAAAACAGAATTATTAACTGTACTTTTGTTTAAAGAAAACGAAATTTCATGTCAAAAAAAAGACCACTCATACTTGTAACCAATGATGACGGCATCACTGCACCCGGTATTCGAACTTTAATTAAAGTTATGAATACAATTGGTGATGTATATGTAGTAGCCCCAGACGCACCTCAAAGTGCAATGGGTCATGCTATAACGATTAATGACACATTGTATTGTAATAAATTGGAAGTAGTTAAAGATGAGCCACAAATTGAATACAGTTGTAGCGGCACGCCGGTTGATTGTGTGAAAATTGCAGTGAATGAAATTTTAAAACGCAAACCGGACCTATGCGTTAGTGGTGTGAATCATGGTAGTAACTCTTCAATTAATGTTATCTATAGTGGAACCATGAGTGCCGCAGTGGAAGCCGGGACATTAGGGATTCCGTCAATTGGCTTCTCCCTTTTAGATTACTCCTTGGAAGCAGATTTTAAACCTTCAGAAAAATATATTAAACTCTTAGTAGAACAATGCCTTACGTATGGTTTACCTAAAGGTGTCGTGTTAAATGTAAACATTCCGAAACTGCCGGCTAAGAGTATTAAAGGCATCAAAGTCTGCAGGCAGGCAAATGCTCATTGGGAGGAAAAATTCGATAAGCGGACAAATCCGTTGGGTCGCGAATATTATTGGCTTACCGGCGAATTTATAAACATGGACAAAGGAGAAGATACAGACGAATGGGCACTTAGCCACGGGTACGTATCTGTGGTACCTGTGCAATTCGATCTAACTGCGCACCATGCAATTAAGGATATTAATACCTGGGATATCTAATGAAACAAAAGATCGGGAAAGAAATCGCAATTGGTTTACTATTTGGTTTAGTATCAAATTTGGTGGGGAGTTATTTATATCTTTTCTTTTTATCGAGAGTAAAGAAATTATCTGTAGAAAGCACTTTTGAAGTTACGGTAGAACAAGGTCTATTGGGAAATATCATAATTCTTGGCGCTCTTTTAAATTTTGTTGTTTTCTTCGTTTTTCTGAAAAAAAAGCAATATTATCGAGCCAGAGGAGTGATAATGGCTACAATGATGGCTGCAATTACTATTCTTATTACCAAGTTCTTCTGAAACCGAAGATTGGATTAATATGATCATAAATAAACAACTATAAATGAAATACTACCTCATAGCAGGTGAGGCTTCGGGAGATCTTCACGGAGCCAATCTTATGAAGGCTTTAAAAAAGCAGGATGCTGAAGCAGATTTTCGCTATTGGGGTGGTGAGCTTATGCAAGAATCAGGCGGAGAACTCGTAAAACATTATCGTGATCTCGCTTTTATGGGATTCATTGAAGTGATTTTCAACCTTCGCACTATTTTAAAGAATATTTCATTTTGCAAAAAAGATATTGCAGAATATAATCCGGATGTGATCATCTTTATAGACTACCCCGGATTTAATCTCCGTATTGCCAAATGGGCAAAGCAAAAAGGGTTTAAAACTCATTACTATATTTCTCCTCAAATTTGGGCGTGGAAAGAAGGACGAATTAAAGCCATAAAAAGGGATGTTGATACAATGTATGTCATCCTTCCCTTCGAAAAACATTTCTATGAGAATAAACATAACTTTCCGGTACATTTTGTTGGCCATCCTCTTATAGACGCCATATCGAATAGAGAACAAGTTTATCCCGAAACATTTAAAAAGACTCACAATCTTGACGATCGACCCATTATCGCCCTTCTCCCCGGGAGTAGAAAGCAGGAAATTTCGAAAATGTTGAACATAATGTTGTCGGTCGTAGAAAACTTTTCGGAGTACCAATTTGTGATCGCGGGTGCACCCAGTCAGGATGCATCTTTCTATGCACCGTACATTCAGAAACAAAACGTACATCTATTGCTAAATAAAACTTACGATCTTTTAAGTATATCTCATGCGGCATTGGTAACATCGGGAACAGCCACACTCGAAACCGCACTATTTAAAGTACCTCAGGTTGTTTGTTATAAAGGGAGTAGAATTTCTTATGAAATCGCAAAACGGGTTATAAATTTAAAATACATCTCTTTAGTAAATTTAATTCTGGATAAAGAGGTTGTTACCGAACTCATTCAAACCGATTTTAATACTAAACGTTTACAGGAAGAACTCTCCGGAATTTTAGATCCCTACCAACGTGCCAAGCTGTTCTTAGATTATTATGATCTGGAAAAAATGCTGGGCGGAAAAGGAGCAAGCGAAAAAACTGCATCACTTATTTACAAAACGATTGTTGGAAGCTAAAATTTTTTTTATAATTTTAGCAAAACCAAATCCAATGAAAAAGCTATTCCTACTTGCTTTCCTCTCAATTTTTATGGTCTCTTGCGGATCCTCATCAAAGGTCGTTTCAAAAAGAACTTCTTCGAAAGTTTATAAAAATAAATCAATCTCGAAAGGAGAAGTAAAAAATAAGCTGGAAAATATTGTAGATTATGCTAAGACTTTCGAAGGCACTAAATACAAATATGGAGGAACAACAAGCAAAGGCATGGATTGCTCCGGATTGGTTTATACCGCTTTCAACAAGGAAAAGATCGCCTTACCAAGAATTTCTCGGGATATGGCAAAACGAGGAAAGCGTATTTCAATTTCCGATGCAACTGAGGGAGATCTGGTATTTTTTCAGACGAACAAAAACAGAAAAGTTATAAATCACGTAGGCCTGGTTGTAGAATCCAGACGTGGTGAAATATTATTTATTCACTCAACCACCTCAAGAGGGGTGATCGTTTCTTCACTTGAAGAAAACTACTGGAAGAGCGCTTTTATAGAAGCCCGACGCGTCATTTAAAAATTTATTATCTTTAACGAACTTCAACTTCCCTGGCTACTTACTTAACAGGTGAAGTTTATCAACTATACGATCGTTAAATTAGCTGTCTGTGTAACTTTAGGCACTATTAGCGCTTATTTCTTTTCCATAGATCAAAGTCTGATCATCGCCTTACTTTGCTGTAGCATTCTTTTCTTAGCAATACTCTGGTTCGTAGCCAGAAATCAATTATTTCAAACTATTTACTTCGGAAGTTTAGCTTTTATATGCTTCTTTCTAATTGGTTTCTTCAATTATCAAACCCGTTTACCACAATTTGATGATTTACATTTTTCGCATATAATTTTTACAAATACTTCGGAAACGAAACTGGTGCAATTAAAGATCTTAGAAGAGATTAAACCCGATCAATACAATTATAAATTTATAGCAAAGGTGCAAGCGGTAAAGGGGCAGGCTACTTCCGGAAAATGTCTGCTGTACGTTCCGAAAGATACTACAGATAAAACACCATCAATAGACGAGATTCTTTTGGCATTGGGAGTTTTAAAAGAAATCCCAAAACCTTTAAACCCTAACCAATTCGACTATTCAAAATATATGCAAACACTTGGAGTTTATCATGAGTTCAAACTTTCAGATAAATCTATTGTTACGCGACAGCTTGGAATAACCACATTAAAAGGGTTGGCAGGCAGGTTAAGAGATTACCTCATCACTAAGCTTCAGAAAACAGAAATAACCGGAAACCAACGTGCCATACTCCAGGCCTTAGTTCTAGGTGAGAAGAGAGATATAACTAAAGAACTCTATCAAAATTATGCAGCGGCCGGTGCCGTTCATATTTTGGCAGTTTCGGGTTTGCATGTTGGAATTCTATTTCTGCTACTCTCAAAACTCTTGTCGGGAATTAAGAGATTGAAATATGGTTCGGTACTTCATAGCGCTCTAATAGTCATTTCACTATGGGGTTTTGCCTTTGTTACCGGGTTGTCACCATCTGTAACTAGATCTGTGACCATGTTTTTATTTTTTGCATTTGCCTCAATGTTAAACCGACAAACAAGCACTGTAAATACATTGTTCTTATCATATCTGCTCTTACTTCTTATCAATCCATTATGGCTTTTACATGTAGGATTTCAACTTAGTTATCTGGCAGTACTCTCTATTATTATCATACAACCAAAGCTGTCAAAGTACTACAGACCAAAATTTAAGATCGTTAGAATCTTTTGGGATGTTACAACAGTTAGTTTTGCAGCGCAAATTGGATTAGCCCCACTCACCCTCTATTATTTTCATCAATTTCCCGGATTATTTTTTTTAACCAACTTAGTGGTAATTCCGGTACTTTCAATCCTACTTAGCGGAGGTATTCTCGTGGTTCTTCTGGCGGGTTTCGAAATACTCCCTAATTGGTTCGCGCGATCGTACAATGAAATAATAAAATACCTAAACTCATTTATTAAGTGGGTCGCAGATCAAGAAGCCTTTCTGTTTTCTGAAATTCACTTTTCTATACCAAAACTCTTTGGAAGTTACCTTCTCATTATTTCACTACTCCTACTATGGGAAAGATTTAGTGTACAAAGGTTTATAATGACCTTGATATGTATTTTTATACTGAATGGTATTTATATCCAGGATAAGCATCACACCGCTCAAAATGAATTTGTGGTATTTCATAAAAGCAGAAAAACCATTCTAGCCTACAAACACAATGGCAAAATTGAAATTTTCGGAAGGGATACTACTTCAAAAATCGTAAATACATTTCCCGTCAAAGATTACAAAACCGCCCAACAGATCGTAGAAGTTTCAGAAGAAAAACTGCAAAATGTACTTACCTACCGAGATCATAAAATAGTAATAATAGACAGCTCGGGTGTATACCCAAATCTTTCAGAAATAAATATTGTAATTCTAATTGAGAGTCCGAAACTACATCTGGAACGACTAATTGATAGTGTAAAACCTCATATTATTATTGCAGACGGGAGTAATTATAAAACGTATGTGAAAAGATGGGAAGAAACATGTAAAATTAAAAAGCTCCCTTTTCACTATACTGGTGCTAAGGGAGCCTTCATCATCGAGTAGAGAAACACTTAACTAAAAACGCTACTCTTTGAATGTACTTTTAAAATTTTCTTGATAATCCTGCCATGCTTCTGCAGTAACAACTTCCAAATAATCGTTACTGGCGATCATTTTTAGATAAATTTCCAATTGCTGCGGACTTTTATATCCAGGAATTGCCTGTATTAACTCGCCATCATCTTTAAAGAAGACTATACTAGGGTATCCTCGCAATTTCAAGGCATCTGCAAAAAAATGTGTTGCATTTCTACCTTTTCTACCTTCCTGATAATTGGGGTTGGTATATGTAAAATCATCGAAAGTGATTTCCTCGGTTCCTTCGGCATTAAACTTTACGGCATAGTAATTTTCATTGATATAATCAATTACTTTTTTATTACTGAAAGTATTTTTATCCATTAATTTACAAGGACCACACCATTTCGTATAGACATCCATAATGATCTTTTTGGGTGTCTTCTTCTGAGCTGCAAGGGCTTCGTTCATTGTCATCCAGTTAATTTCCTGAGCCTGAATAGATCCAACAATTAAAAAAACGACAATTAGTAATACTTTTTTCATGGAGCTTAATTTTCAAATTGAAAATAGTTGAAACAAAAAACGTTCCAAAAATGGAACGTTTTTTTTATTAAAGTATTGTGCATTACCTGACGCCATGCATCAATTTTTTAATGACCGGATAGAGTATAGCCGACAATATTCCCAGACCAACTGCTACTGCAGTTAATAACCAGAAGAAGTAGCTTAAACCTTCCGTTTGCGCAATGCCTTCGGAAGCCTCACCAAAAACACCGGCAAGTTTCATCCCAATTGCAACTGCGAGATACCAGATCCCGAACATCATTGCAATCATACGACCCGGCACCAATTTACTAACATAAGAAAGTGCTACAGGCGAAATACATAATTCCCCCATGGTATGGAAGAAATATACTAAGATCAACCAAATCATACTTACCGAAGCTGTTTTGGCACCCACAGGAATATCTGAAGCCCCAATGGCAACACATGCCATCCCAATTCCAAGTAAGATCATACCAAGGGCGTATTTCATATTTGCATTTGGATTGTATTTACTTTCCCACCATTTTGAAAATAAGGGTGCGAAGGTGATAATATAGAGGGAGTTTAACACTCCAAACCAAGATGCCGGCACTTCGGCGATGTCTTTTAGATATTCTGTATAAAGCATCCACAGGGCGATTCCCCAAATAATTAGAAAACTCGTAGCGAGGAATATATTAGATAGTGCATATTTGGAAAACGTCTTTTTAAACAACAACCACAGAACCCATGTTATAATAGACAAGGGTACTAATGTCATTAGTGAGTTGACGATCTTAAAAATAAATGCCGAATTACCTTCTAACACACGTTGTGTATAATCGCGCGCAAAGATGGTTAACGAGCCCGGTGCTTGTTCAAAAATAGCCCAGAAAAATATAGTAATAAAGGCAAAGAATACAACTGCCAACATTCTATCTCTAATAATTCGTGTGTACTTCGGAATTCTAATGATTAAGAGAAGTATAAACAATAACAGCGCAGTTAATATCACCAGATTGGATCCGGCCATTCCAAAAGCAGAAAAGGCAAAGAGATCATAGGCTCCTTCCGAAATCTTAGAAACAGGATCATTTAAGATCCAGGCAAGTCCTAACACTGAAGAAATAACTATTAATGTTAGCTGAAATGGTGTAAAAGGATTTAGTTTATTTTCATCATCTTCCAGTATTTCCTCGATAAGTTCTCCTTTATGTTCAGGTTTAAGACCAATTTTTCCGAAGATATTTTGAGCGAACCAGAACTGTAACAATCCAAATAACATAAATATTCCTGCTACTCCGAAGCCCCAGCTCCAACCAACTTTCTCTCCCAGATATCCACAAAGAAGTATCCCTAAAAATGCTCCGGCATTCACTCCCATATAAAAAATGGTATATGCTCCGTCTTTCTTCTCGGGTCTATCAACATACATTTCAGAAATAATAGAAGTCATATTTGGCTTAAAAAAACCACTTCCGAAGACTAATAGTGTTAGTCCCGTATATATAAAAAACGGAACTTCGATCGCCATACAGGCATGTCCAAGTGTCATTAGCAATGCCCCCACAACTACTGCCCATCGATATCCAATTTTTTTATCGGCCATATAACCTCCCAAAAGTGTAGAGAGATAGACCAACGAAGTATATGTTCCGAAAATAGCAAATGCATGTTCCCGGGGCCACCCCCAACCACCGTCCATTAAAGAAGCGGTAAAAAACATTACTAAAAGTGCACGCATCCCATAGTAGGAAAATCGCTCCCACATTTCGGTAAAGAATAACACAAAAAGACCGGCAGGATGTCCTAATACCTTGTCTTTAAATAAATTTTCAACATCTGAATTCATATCTTGAAGTATTTAAAAAAGTAAATATTAGTTTATATCCGGATCGGCTAATTCGTATCCTTCTGTTTCTTTCATTTCTCGTTCATTATCTTCTGCACCGTGTGTTAATTTTTCAAGTTGTTTTCTGAAAGCCATTACTAACAATCCAAATGCCACACAAAAAACAGCGATTCCAGTGAAAATTGTGTATTCTCCAAGCGATTCTGAAGCCTCTCCTAAGAGTCCGGCAAGTTTATTTCCAAACCCGGTCATCGCGAAATATACCCCCATCATTAAAGAAGCATACTTTAAAGGAGCTAGTTTAGTAATATATGAAAGTGCCACAGGTGATATACATAATTCACCAACTGTGTGAAATAGGTAAGCTAACACTAACCAATACATAGCAGAAGATCCATCGCTGTTGTACTGAGCTGCTGCAGCCGTCATAAAGAAAAATCCAGTACCCATAATTATCAATCCGATGATCATCTTAAATAAAGAAGTTGAAACTTTTCCTTTTAATTTACGCATTGCCCAATATCCGGCCACGCTCGTACCCAGAAGTATAATAAACATGGCATTTAACGATTGGAACCATGACGCTGGAACTTCCCAACCCATGAGCATTCTGTTTGTCTTTTCGGAAGCATAGATATTCATTAATCCCCCTGCTTGCTCGAAAGCGCCCCAAAAAACAATTACTAAAAGAAATGAAATGAACAGAACAATAACTCTGTCTTTTTCTATTTTGGTTAAAGGTCTTTTCATTGCTGCCTTTTCCTCTTCATTTTCGGAAGTTCCAGAGAAATTACCAACGTGTCTTAGGTGCTTCTGTCCGGCAACGTATTGAATTAAACCTAACGCCATTCCAATACCGGCCAATCCGAAACCATAATGCCAACCATGAACTTCACCCACGTAACCAACCACTAAAGCTGCCAGAAACGCTCCTATATTAATTCCAATGTAAAAAATTGTAAATCCTTTATCTCTTCTAATATCTCCTTGTTTGTATAAGCCACCAACCATGGTAGAAATATTTGGTTTTAGCATACCCACTCCCGCGACAATCAATCCAAGTCCGGTGTAAAAGGCCCACATTTGCTCAATAGCAAGAATACTATGTCCTGCTACAAGTAGAATTCCGCCATATAAAACCGATTTTTTCTGACCCAAAAACTTATCTGCGATCCAACCACCCGGAATGGAAGCGACATAAACCAGCATAGTGTACCAGCCGTATAATGCTAAAGCTTCTCCATTACTCCATCCAAGTCCAACATTGTCACCGGTGGTTGCAGCAACTAAATAAAGTACTAAGATTGCACGCATCCCATAGTAGGAAAATCGCTCCCACATTTCGGTAAAGAATAATACATACAACCCTACCGGATGTCCGAATAATTCCTTTTGTTTTTGTATTGTCGCTGCCATAAAATTTGAATTAGGTTATTGATTAGTTTTTAATTTTTATCAGATTGTCCTTAGGGTCACCAAGAGTTTCTTTTATAAATCGGGTCATCTTTGAATACAAGTGTAAACGTGTATTCCCACCGTAAATTCCATGATTCTTATCCGGATACACTGCCCAATCAAAAGGCTTATTAGCCTGTACTAAAGCTTCAACCAGACGCATTGTATTTTGTGAGTGTACATTATCGTCTGCACTACCATGAACCAACAAGAAATCTCCTTCTAATTTGTCGACGTGAGAGATTGGTGAATTTTCATCATATCCCGACGCATTTTCTTGTGGCGTGGTCATATATCTTTCGGTATAGATGGTATCATAAAATCTCCAGCTGCTCACAGGTGCGACTGCTATTGCCATCGAAAACGTATCGGCCCCTTGAAATAATGCATTAGAAGACATAAAACCACCATAGCTCCAACCCCAAATTCCAATTCGGTCTTCATCTATATACGGTAATTCACCTAATTTATTAGCGGCAGCAATTTGATCCTCTACCTCGTATTTCCCAAGTTCATTTTGGGTGACTTTTTTAAAATCTCGCCCTTTTAATCCGGTACCGCGACCGTCAACACAAGCAATTATATATCCTTCCTGTGCCAGCATTTGATGCCAGTAATCGTTGGTGCCGTTCCATCTATTGGCAACCTGTTGCGAACCCGGTCCCGAATATTGATACATAAACAGCGGATATTCTTTGTTTGGATCAAAGTCTAACGGTTTGATCATATACATGTTTAGATCATTGCCATTTACATTGATGGTTGAAAATTCTTTAGGCGAAATCTTATAATTTGATAATTCCTTCTTTAATGAAGAGTTATCGACTATATCTCTTAATTTATTTCCGGTTTTAGCGTCGTGAAGTGTAAAAGTGTACGGTGTGTTCGTATCACTAAAAGTATTGATATAATATGAAAAATCTTCACTAAAAGAACCACTGTTTGAACCTGTTTGCGCAGATAATCTAACTTTGTTCTTCCCATTCCGCATCACAGAATACACATCACGGTTAATACTTCCATTTTCTGTACTCTGATAAAAAACTCTTCCGGAATCCGGATCGAAACCATAGTAGTTAGTGACTTCCCACGGTCCTTTTGTGATCTGATTGATCAACTTTCCACTTTTATCGAAATGATAAATATGATTCCAGCCATCCTTTTCGCTGGTCCATATAAAACTGTTGTTGTTTAGAAACGTTAAATTGTCTGTAACATCTACATAGGCATCGTCTGTTTCCTGTAAAATTAATTCACTTGTGTTCTTTTCAGCATCTACAAAAACCAAATCCAATACATCCTGGTGTCTATTCGTTAACTGCACACTTAAAACATCGGGATCTTTGGTCCATTTTATTCTGGGAATATAGTAGTTGTTGTATTTAGACAAGTCAACATCTGTGATCTTTGCCGTTTTAAGATCGTATAAATGAAGAGTTACTTTTGCATTCGCCTCTCCGGCTTTTGGATATTTAAAGACCTGTTGAGTTTGATACAACTCCTTTCCGTAAACATCCATTGAAAATTCGGGAACATCAGACTCGTCAAATCGTATAAATGCCAACTTATCACCATCTTTGTTCCAATCGAATGCTCTTACAAATGCAAATTCTTCTTCATAAACCCAATCGGTAATCCCGTTTATGATACTGTTCTTTTTACCATCATTGGTGATCTGTGAAGTGGCATTAGTTTTTAGATCTTTTATAAAAAGATTATTCTCGTAACCATAAGCGATCATAGAACCATCGCTATTAAAAGTTGGCTCCTGAATTTTATGCTCGGCAACTAATGTTAATTGTTTCGATTTAAGATCGTACACATAGTAGGTCCCTAGAGAAGAGCGTCTGTAAATTTGCTCCAACTGAGTTGAAAGCAACAATTTACTTTCATCATCGCTAAACTCGTATGAAATGATATACTCAATTTCGGGTAAAAACTTAGAATTCACTAAAGTCCTTACTTTTTTACCACTTTTATAATCGTACACATCAACAGTAGATTCGTTTGCATTTCGATCGTAGTTTAAGACCGAATACTCCTTTCCATTATTTAGAGATCGCAAAACATCTAAACCCTGTGTTCTGAATTCACCTCCCCAAATTTCTTCTAATGTAATATCTTTTTGTTGTGCTGTGAGTGTAGTTAATGCAGTAAGAAACAGCACAAAAATTCGTGTAAGAACTATTTTATTCAAAGTGTTAAATTTTTGTTACGCCAAGTTTACTAAAAATTCACGAAATTATCGGTGTTTTTATGTTAAATACATTGAATTTGTTAGCAACTTCGAAGTAAAATGGTTAATTAGAAATACTATCTTTGTCATTTACAATGCTTCAATATATGTCGGTACCCGTATCAGGATTTTCAAAAAAAAACAAGGACCAAAAAATAGCTTGGTTAGCCGAAACTTACTTAAATAATGACCCTTCATTAGTGAAGATTATTACGCAGTATTGGAATACCGATGCCGACCTTCAAAAGTTGCATGATGATTTTATAGAAAACACCATTAGCAACTATTATTTACCGATGGGAGTGGCGCCCAACTTCTTGATTAATGATCAACTTTACACGTTGCCAATGGTGATCGAAGAAAGCTCTGTAGTTGCTGCGGCAAGTAATGCAGCAAAATTCTGGCTCAAAAGAGGTGGATTTAAAGCCGAAGTACTTTCTACCGAAAAGAACGGTCAGGTTCATATTAATTTCTTCGGAAAGGAACGAACCATAGCAACTTTCTTTTCCGAAGTAAAACCGAAACTCATCGAAAGTATTTCTGAGATTCAACGAAGTATGAAGAAGCGTGGCGGTGGCCTGAGAGATATCGTGTTCTTAAATTCGACCGAAACCTTAGAAGGTTATTATCAGCTGCATTGTACTTTTGAAACTTTAGACGCAATGGGAGCCAACTTTATCAATAGCTGCCTTGAAGAAATTGCAAAAACCTTCGAATTACTTGCGCATTCGCACGCGGCATTTGTTAATGAGAATAAGTTTCCGGAGGTAGTACTAAGTATCCTCTCCAATTTTGTCCCTGAATGTCTGGTTAGAGCGGAAGTTAGATGCCCAATTGATGATCTTGCCAATAATGACGTAGATGGCAGATCTTTTGCAACTAAGTTCGTACGCGCTGTAGAAATAGCAAAAGCAGAACCACGGAGAGCTGTTACACATAACAAAGGGATCATGAACGGGATCGACGCCGTGATTGTAGCAACCGGAAATGATTTCAGGGCAGTCGAGGCAGGTGTTCATGCTTATGCGTCTAAGGAAGGCACTTATACGAGTTTAACGAATGCCTCTATAGAAAACGACATATTTAAATTCTGGATCGAAATACCCTTGGCGTTGGGTACGGTTGGCGGACTTACCTCTTTGCATCCACTTACGAAGTTCGCTTTTTCCTTGCTTCAGAAACCCAATGCGAAAGAACTGATGAAAATAGTCGCCGTTGCAGGTTTAGCACAAAATTTTGCAGCAATCAGATCACTTGTTACCACCGGAATACAGAAAGGCCATATGAAAATGCACTTAATGAATATTCTAAATCAGTTAGAAGCCACTTCCGAAGAAAAAGAAAAAACACAAATACATTTTAAAGAAAATCCTGTATCGCATAGCGCTGTGGTTAATTATATTGAAAATTTGAGAAATTAATTTGAAACAAGAATTCTATAGCAACGGCAAATTACTACTCACAGGCGAATATTTGGTGCTGGACGGAGCTACTGCATTGGCGATTCCTACTAAATTCGGACAAACTTTAGAAATTGCTACTTCGGAAAAACCCGGAATACGATGGAAGAGCATAGATCATCTCAATAAGATCTGGTATCGAGGTGATTTTTCTATGGAAGAAGAAACTTTGAGAAATGATGGAACGATCGATCCTATAACTCACCAACTTCTGCGTATACTGCAAAGTGCGAAGGAAATGAATTCGAAGTTTTTAACAAGTTCCATTGGTTACGAAATAATTACAAAACTAGATTTTCCGAGAGATTGGGGCCTGGGCACTTCCTCCACTCTTTTAAACAATATTGCTCAATGGGCACAAATTGACGCTTATAAGCTTTTAAAAGCGAGTTTTGGAGGCAGTGGTTACGACATTGCTGCCGCACAAAATGACACCCCTATTTTATACACGATAGAACAAAACGACGTAAAGGTTGAGCAAGTCCGACTTTCATGGAGTTTTACACAGCAATTATTCTTTGTGCACCTCAATAAGAAACAAAATAGTAAAGATGGGATTTCGCATTATAGAAATACAAGTGTTTCGAATGATGAACTTGTAACAATAAGTACTATTTCCAAGAGAATAAGCTTAAGCACCACAATTAATGAGTTTTCATCATTGGTAAATGAGCATGAAGCGATCATTTCTTCTATATTAAAAATTCCATCGGTAAAAGAAGAGTTATTTTCAGACTATAAGAATACAATAAAAAGTCTTGGTGCCTGGGGAGGAGATTTTATACTTGCGATTGGAGGCGAAAAAGAGCGCGAATATTTCCGAAGAAAAGGTTATCAAACCATTATTTCATTCTCAGAAATGATCAAATAAAAAATCCTCCCTGTTTTTACAAGGAGGATTCATTATTCTTAAAGCAACTATCTTTTAAAAGAAGTTTGCTCTGTTATCATCTATATCTGCAGCTTTCTTTAAAGCCTGAAATACTTTCGTATTAACAGTTGGAGTTACCTTGGCGTTTAATTGATCTGCATAGTTTGCATAATTTTCAAGGTCCGGGGCTCTGTTCACAGCCAAAACTCTAATTTTAAATACACCGGCATTACCGTCTATTAAATTGGTAGTTTCACCTGCTTTCTTTCCAAATGCTACACCTACTACTTTAGGTTCTGTTCCTGCTCCGGGAATGGTTGGCGCCGCCATGGTCACTGCAGTCGCATTTTGCACAGTAACGTTTTGACTACTTGCAACTTCCTGTAAACTTTCACCTGTAATGGAAGCTCTTATTTTCTCAGCCTTCTTTTCATTTCTTAAAATTGGCGTAACAAGAGCGGAAGCTTCTGCTACAGACATTAATCCCTTCGGACTCTTACGCGTTAATTGTGCGATCACATAACCATTAGGAATACTAAATCTCTTTACGTCACCTACTTCCGTATCTTCTTCGAATGCCCAATTAATAATAGTACGATTATTTCCAATTCCCGGAATTGTGGCATCTAATTGTCCTATTTTATTTACGGGCTTTAAAGAAAGATCCTCTGCCTTTGCAACTTCTACAAAATCTCCATCGGCAGCGGCAAGCTCAAATTTTGAAGCGTTAGAAAAGATATCGTTTAATGTTTTTTCAGAAGCTTCAATTTCTTTAGTCACGGTCGCAACTTTAACTGCTTTCTGAAAATTTTTCTGATCTTCTACGCCAACTACGTGAAAACCGAAATCTGTTTCTACAACACCCAATGTTCCCGGTTTGTTATCAATAGTAAAGTTATCGAAAGCAGGTACCATTCTTCCCGGTGCATTATACCCTAAATCACCTCCGTTAGCACTATTACTTTTATCGTCAGAGAACTCGGCTGCTAATTCGGCAAACTTGCTCTTATCTCTTTTTACTACTCCTAAAATACTATCGGCTAATGTCTGTGCTTCTTCTTTTGTACGAGTGATATCTGATGACGCTCGCAGTGTTCCCGCATATCTAATCAAAATATGTTTAGATTGAATAGAGTCTGGTAATTGCTTTACAGCAGTCACTTTGGTAAGATTTAATAAGTTATCTACCTGAAACGGACCGTAAATATCACCTACGTTCATTTGCATCACTGTGTCTCTTATAACTTCCGGAAGATCCTTTTTAAACCACCATCTGTCTATAAACCCTTGATCTGAGTTAGTATTTACAAAATTCTCGTTATCTGTTGTATTTCTGAAACCTGGAATGGTATCATTTTGTTTAGTATTCGAATTAAATTCGATTCGGTCATTCAGTAATCCGGCAACTTCTTCTTTTGCCGCCGTGATATCTTCTTCCGAAGGATCTTCAGAAAAAGAAACATATTGAATATCCACTTCAGGATCTATTTCAAAATCTGACGGATGACTCTTAACATACTTTGCGATCTCATCTTCGCTTACAGAAACCTCGCTATCCGGTATTTTGCTGTAAGGAATATGTACATATTCAATGTTGATCTTGTCATTTTCAAAACGGTACTCTTGTTCTCCTTCTGCCAATGTACTTCTCAATCCACCTTTGATCATATTGTAATAGGTAGTTTGAAGTACTGTTTTAGCCATTCCATCTTCAAACTCAAGCCACTGCTGATATCCCTGTGGGTTTGAAGATTTTATACTGGCGATATATTCCTGCATTTTTCCTTCATCAAAAACTCCGGCTTCATTCTGAAAAGTAGGATTACCGGCCAAGTTGATACGCATCGCCTCTCTAATTTGTTCTTGTTCTGCGGTAAGTCCAAGAGTTTCAAATTGCTCATCCAACAACACATTTCGCAATTCACGATCCCAAACCCGGGTCATGGCCTGAGCGGTTGTTCCGTTAGGACCAAGGTTACGCTGTTCGGTTTCAACTTTTGTCATAAAGTCTTCTCTGGTAATTTCAGTACCATTCACTACTCCAACAGTAGTTTGCGACTTATCTGATGAAAAACCACCATTTCGGATCACATCTGCCAATACAAAAGAGAAAAGTGCAAGTGCTATAATTATGATCAAAAATACCGATCGTTGTCTAATTTTATTTAAAACTGCCATCTGTCATTCAAATTTAGGGGGCGAAAATACCATTTTTGTACCATTAATAAAAAAGTTAATTTGAAAAATTTTCGGAAATGTAAGAATTCTATTCTTCGGTAATCTTTTTTACCTCAACAAGTTCGATTTTAGTGTTCGAGACCTCGAGAATATTGAAGGTGTAATTTTCTATCTCCACCGTTTCACCCTGTTCTGGGATCTCTTCGGTGACATGAACTATCATTCCACCCAGAGTTTCATAATTTTCACTATCGGGAAGATTCAATTTATACATCTCATTGAGGTAGTCTACTTCCAGTCGAGCGGAGAACTTATAGTGGTTTTCATCAATTTCTTCTTCAATTAAGGCGATACTGTCATGTTCATCCTGAATTTCACCAAACAGCTCCTCTATAATATCTTCAACGGTAATAATTCCGGAGGTGCCACCGTATTCGTCGATAACAACAGCGATACTCTTTCGTTTCTTCCCCAGAATATTTAGAACGTCTTTTGCAAGCATCGTCTCTGGAACGAAAACTACCGGCATCAGGACTTTTTTAAGAGACACGGGCTTTTTAAACAACTCAAAAGAATGAACGTAACCCACAATATCATCGATATTATCCTTAAAAACTAAAATTTTAGACAGTCCTGTTTCTATAAATATTTTACTTAATTCCTTAGGCGATGTAGAAATATCGACAGCAACAACTTCGGTCCTCGGGATCATTGCTTCTCTTGATTTTACTTCGGAAAAATCTAACGCATTCTGAAAGATCTGAATTTCGGTATCTATTTCGGTATCGGTTTCGGCTATTTCCATTTGTTCCGAAATATAATTTCCCAATTCGATCTTACTGAAGCTTAACTGAACCGTATCCCCTTCAGTTTTAAAGAATAACTTCAGGACTAGATCTGAAATCCAGATAATTAATTCAGAAATAAAAGTAAATATCACATAAAAGAAATAGGCAGGGACCGCAAATATCTTCACCAAGCTATTCGCATAAATTTGAAAAAAGACTTTCGGAAGAAATTCGGCCGTTAATAATATCACCAATGTTGAAATCACTGTTTGAATTAACAGTCCGGTAAATCCTTCGATGGGGATGTATTCCATTAAAAGATCTCCCATAAAAAATCCATATACTACCAAAGCGATATTATTCCCTACAAGCATGGTGGCAATAAATTTTGAAGGGCGCTTGGTGATTTTCTGTAAGATTCCTGCTAAAAAGTTGTTTTGTTTCTTCTCGATCTCGATATGGATCTTATTAGAAGAGACATAAGCTATCTCCATCCCGGAAAAGAAAGCGGAGAAAATTAAACTTAAAACAATTATTAAGATGCTATAATCCAATTAAAAAGTTATTGATTAAACTTTTATTAAAACTCTCTACAGGCAAATGTTTATTACGATCAAGACCATCGAAAACTCTCACTTCTGTGAACGTTTTTCCAGATTTTTTCTAAATCTTCTTTTAAAAAAGAACATAAATATAGCAACGACCGTAAAAAAGGCAAAGAGATATGCCCGGTTTCTATTCTCGCTCCAATTTGTATAAACTAAGAAAACAGAAAAAGCGGCCATAGCCAAATATGCATATTCAAAAAGTTGGTAAATTTTATTCCCCATCGGTATTTTCTTTTGCTTCTATTATTTGTACTCCTTGATTTTTTCTTGATAAAAAGGTAGTGAAATCTTCACTGGAATCAAACCTGGCACCATCGTTATATGAACCATCTTTAAATTTAATCTGAAAAGGCCGATCTGAAAAGATCCATTTATTATCTTGATCCCAATAGAGCTGTTCGGCTCTCAATTCAACACTATCACTGGTTACAAGCACTACATTTTTTCTAAGATCGATTATACTGGTATTGTCATATTGCACAGCGTAATCTGATCTCACAGTACTTTCTTCTCCGTCTTTCCAAAAATGAACCTCAACGCCCTCCGGAAACTCTCTGTAGGGAAATTCGACGTTAGAATAATCCCACAACACCGGTGCTATTAGATTGGTAACTACTTTCCCGGAATCTGTATATTTCAAATTAACATTTTTCCCTTCACCGCTCGGCGCACCGTCGGTCATGCTAAGCTGTTTTTTACTTCCGTATGTTCCTTCACATGCAAAAAGCGTGATGACACAAAGTATGGTCATCACGCTTTTTACGATATGTTTATTTTTAAACATTCTTATAAGTTAGGCACTTTTACGCTACCTCCAACCCAACAGTTGAAAGTAATAGTTTTTCCGGCCATTCCTTCGCTAAAGATATCACTTTTACTTGGAGCTAACCCTCTGTAACTGCTAGCAGCCGATCTTGCGTTAGACGCAATTGACGCATCCAATCTCGCAGCCCTATCAGCATATTCTGCCGCTTTCCAGTAAACTGCTCTTTTTTCAAAGGTAGAACCTCCACAACTGTTTGCACTAGAGGCAACCATTTGAGCTATTTTCAGGTATGCAATACCGGCAGAAGGTTTCGCTTCAACCATTTTGTTGTAATAACTTCTCGCTTGTCCGAAGCTTCCTTTCTTGCGGAAGTTTTCGGCTATACTATAATAAACACGAGCCTTATCGCTTGAGTTAGTCTCAAGGCTTGCTGCCTGGTTGAAATAATCTAACGCCTGACTGGATTTTCCATCCTTTTCGGCTAATTTTCCAAGGTAATATGCAGACTTTGCAGATGGCTCTAAACTGTGAAGTTGTTGTACCAACTTAAAGAATAACGGATCGTCACAATCTTTAGCACTCAATCTACCCGCAGCTCGCTTTACCCAATTAATATCATTCTTCTTTGCTTCAAAATCCTTATTGTAAAGTGGGATCAGGTTTGGACAATCTGCTAACTGACCTAATTTACCATCAACACTACCTTTCACTTTTCCGTAAGCTTCAAGATTTTTTTCGTAAGCCTTTAATCGTTTTGCTTCTTTTGAAGTCAGCGCTGTTCCACCTTCCTGCTTGTCCATAAGTTTTGTTAACTTAACAGCAAGATCACTTTCTTCCTTTTCCAGCTTTTCGGTTACAGTGTCATAAAGATCGAAAACATCCTGTATCTCTAGCTCGTTGTTTTCGAACAGGTCTTTAGAAAGAGAAAAATAGGTGTAGATACTTTTCGGACTCGTAAAGTTCTCTGCATCTTTTTTAAATGCGTTATCGAAAGCTTTGAACTGCTCCATTTTTGTACCGATAGAGTTATCGTATTTTATTTGAGCAATATCTGAAAGCACATCACCTTCTTTAGTTTTAGAGGGATAGTACTGCATTCTATACTTGTACGCTTGTTCCAGATCTGCGATCTTACTTTTATCACCTGCTTCGATAAAGCTTTCGAACATTTTTACAGCATATTGATATGTTGCCAAACTATAGGTTGGACATTCCTTAACAAGTTTTTCGTAATGAGGGTATGCTGCCTGATAATTTTTTGCTTTTGCAGGCTCAATGAACAAAGACCCCAATTCAAAGCACTTATCTTGAGCCATGGCCTTGTTTCCGAAGGTAAATGCTATAACCGCTACAAGTAAAATTGCTTTCGTTTTCATAATGTGAGTGTTAGTGTTTACTTTATTAATCATAATATCTTTTTTCAAACCATCTGTCGTTTAGTGACAAACTTAAAAATGCATTGAAAAAATTCTCCTGTACTAATCCAAAATCTGTTGTTCCTCTTCTACCAAGTTCCAAACCTACATTTATATTGGAGAATAATTTTCCAGCTGGTAAACCAACTCCAAAAGATATGCCAAACTCGTTGATGTCCTGTCCTTCAATATTAATTCCGGTTTGTTCGAAGCGCATTCCGGCACGATAAACAACTCTTTTCCAGTAATTTCCAATCGAGTTATAATTGGGAATATAAAACCCTCCTATTCTAAACTTTGAGGCATCATCAAAAGAAACATTGTCGATCGTAAATGTTCTATTGGTAAAGTTACTGGTTTTTTGGTTGGTATATTCTAGTCCTACGAACCAATTCTTAGGCTTTCCTATTCCCGCACCCAAGGTAAGTTGCGAAGGAAATGTGAAATCTGTATTCTCTACAGCCACATCTCTTGAATCTACTTCATTAAGGCTTCCTGAAGGAGCCACAAGTATAGTCGCGATCTGTCTGGAATTTTCCGATTTGAAATTTGTTTCAGGGGTATAAGTGATCGAAGAGGATAACTCTAAATTTTCAGAAACCATGGTTTTATAAGAGGCCCCAAAGTTAAAACTAAAACCTAAAAGATCTGATGTATTAACTTCGCGGGATCCAAATTGTAGATCGTCCTGAAGGCTAAAAGCGGTATTCTCTATGTTTCCGAAGTTATAATTAGCATCAATACCAACATTAAATTTTGGCGAAATCTTATATGCCAACGTTAAAAATGCTTTGTTTAACCCACCTTCTCCGGAGAACTGGGTGGTTGTATTTTCACTTTCCGACTGCAGTTTATATCCAACGGCGGTGTAAGGTATTAAACCAAAACTTGCTCCAAACTTCCCCATTGGCACTCCAATAGCGATGTAGTCTAAAGTGGTTGTTGATGTCTTTTGTTTCTCGTCTGTAGTTCGTAGAGTATTGTTTTTATAACTCCCTCCCACGGTATAATTAACCAATTTTAAATCGGCTACCCCTGCAGGATTCTGAATACTTAAATGTATACTATCTGAATACACACTTATTCCACCCATAGTTCGGTTTTCGGCGGTTCCTTTAAATTTTAAGGTCCCGATTCCGTAAAAAGAATATGGTGAGGTCGTCCCCTCCTGGGCTAATGATACACTTGTTATAAGTATAAAAACGGCAATTATAATTCGTTTCGTCATCAATCTTTGATAAGTTCTAATATGTAGTTTAAGCCCTCTAATAAAAAATTTGAGTTGGCAAAGATGTCATTTTTTAAGCGATCTCGCAAAAAATGAGCGTCTCCTCCTGTTAAAATAATTGTTAAATCGCTATAGTTCGCTTTATAACTTGATATAAAACCATCTATTTCGTACAAAACACCATTCACGACCCCGCTATGAATTGAAGCTGCTGTGGTATCGCCAATTAGTTTTTTAGGCAGACTAACATCCAGCAAAGGAAGCTTAGCGGTAAAAGTGTTTAAGGAACTGTAACGCATAGAGAGACCCGGGGAAATAGCTCCCCCAAAATACTCATTTTCGCTGTTTATAAAATCGTATGTAATACAACTTCCCGAATCAATAATTAGTACATCTTTATTTGGATATTTAGCTGCAGCGGCACTAACAAGAGCAATTCTATCTACTCCCAGCGTTTTGGGTGTGGTATATTTATTCTGAAAGGGAACTTTTGTTTCATTAGATAACACCGAAACAGTATATAGTTTTTCAACTTGTGCTAATTGATGTTCGGTAAGTGTGCCTACCATTGCGAGCATCGTATTCGTTATATCAGGATACAACTCTGCAACTTCATTTAAAACGGAAAGGAAATCTTTCTTTATGCAAACTTTTTTATACTGAATAATTTGCTGTTCGAATACAGCGAGCTTCACAAGGGTATTTCCTACATCAATAATTAAGTTCATTTCCTTTAATGAGAGGCTAAAAATACAACTAGAATTACTACAAGCTTGTTAATTCTGTATTAAATTGAAATGAAAGGTTTAAATTTTTTTATCTTTTATGTTTTGCAGAAGATAAAATACATTTATATTTGCAGCCTTGTTTGAGGTACCTTAGCTCAGTTGGTAGAGCAATGGACTGAAAATCCATGTGTCCCTGGTTCGATTCCTGGAGGTACCACTTAACTCACAAAACCCACTCAATTGAGTGGGTTTTTTGTTTCGTAAACGTAAAAGGACTAAAAACTGCAGCCTCAATTAAACTGCTGAAGCGATGTTTTTTATCTTTTTATATATAATAGTATATTGCAGCAAAATCCAAGATAATGAAACTCGTCAAAATAGCCGTTTTTCTATTGTTTACTTCCTTAGGAACGACGTTTGCTCAAAATCAAGATCTTATCCCGAATCGAACCGAAGCGAATAAAATTGATATAGAAAAGCTTTCTTTTATCGAAAATTTTCCTTCCGAAAAACAACTATTTGTAGTGATATTCGTTGGAACAGATTGTCCTATATCACAGAAGTATGTTCACACCCTTCGCACTATACATGAAAAATATAAGTCTGAAGTAGAGTTTATCGGAATTATTCCTCATAACTTTTCTGAAGAAAAAATTACAAATTTTAAGCAGGAATACCGAATTCCATTTAAATTGATAAAAGACCGAGAAAATAAATTTGCAAAAGCACTTCACGCTTCTGTAACCCCCGAAGTATTCTTCTTTAACCGCGACGGAAACCTATACTATGACGGAGCAATAGACAATTGGTTTTTCGCACTCGGGAAAAATCGGCGTAAGGCTTCCGAACATTATTTAAAAGATGCCATCGAAAATGTACAACTAGGTGCCCCCGTCATGGTATCACACCGAGATGCAGTAGGATGCTTTATTGAATTAAAACATTAATGAGATACTGGAACATTATATTTCTCAATTTTCTACTTTTAAGTAGTATCACATCCATTGCTCAAAAGGAGGTAACATACCATGGGCAAATTGAGCGTATTATAATTAATAATTGTGCAGTTTGCCATAAGCCAAATGGTTACGGACCATTTCCACTAACGACGTATAAGGAGGTAAAAAGTAAAGGATCATTTATAGGTCATGTGGTTAAAACGCGATACATGCCTCCCTGGAAAGCAGATCCAACTTTTAGCAGTTTCAAAAATGAACGTGTACTCCCCGAAGAAGATATTCAGTTAATTCTGGACTGGATCGACGGGGGAATGCCAAAAGGCAAAAATACTGATACCTCTCTACCCATACCCGGTTTAATGGAGGACAGAACGCCGGACCTGGTGCTGGAAATGAATGATTCTTATCAACTTTCAGATGAAGGCATTGAAGACTATCGGTTTTTTAATATTCCAACCAATTTAGAAGAAGACACCTATATCCAATCTATTAATTATGTACCGGGAAATAAACGCTATGTTCATCATAGCCGTGTAATGGCAGATACCACAAATTTAATTAGGGGTATTGATGGACTCTCAGAGTTTGATCCTAAAGCTCTTGAATTTCAGAAAAACCCATTGGCAGACGAATTTCTTTATGGCTGGGTTCCCGGGAACCTCCCACTACTTTACCCCCCGGGAACAGGAAAAAAATTACACGCAAATACAGATTTGATCCTAAATGTGCACTATGCTCCTACTTCTTCAGAACAAGAAGACAAATCACGTATCGAACTCTTTTTCTCTAAAGAAGAAGTTAATAATGATATTAAAACCCTGACAATTACCGAAAATCATATCTCTAATAAACCGTTTTTACTAAAAGCCGATACTAAACCTATATTTTATGTGAGTTATACGTTGAGAAACGATATGAATATTGTTTCCCTGCTCCCACATATGCACTTTCTGGGAAAGAGTTTTAAAGCTGTTGCCGCTACTCCCGAAGGAGAGGCGATTCCCCTTATAAAAATAGACGATTGGGATTTTAACTGGCAGAGCTCTTATTTATTCGAAGATCCACTTTTTGTTCCCAAAGGTTCTATTATTCTAATTGTAGCCGAATACGATAATACCGAAGAAAACGAATACAATCCGAACTCGCCTCCAATTGACGTAGGACTTGGTTGGAATTCAACAGACGAAATGATGAATCTTATCTTCTACTATTATTAGCAATATTATTTTAATAAGGCAAATAATCTTCACTTGAATAGCATCGACCACAAGTCTTTTATATCTTCTCTTCTGAATCCAAACTATATCAATTAACTTTGTATTTCAAAACTCTTATTTATGAATCAGGAGGAAATAATTAAAGCAATAAATGAAAAATACGGTGCTCTTGGTGAAAATCCCGACACTTATTTAAAAGGTTTGTTGCAAGCCAAGCCTATAAATTATTGGGACTATATTGAAGTAGACACTTTGCTTTCGCTTCAGAAACCTCGCACCGACTTTAAAGATGAATCCATTTTTATAATGTATCATCAGGTAACAGAGTTGGTACTTAAAATGATGATTCATGAAATAAAGCAATTGTGTTTAGACGATATTACTTCCGAAGAAATTTGGCTGGACAAGATCAATAGACTCAATCGATATACTCAAATGCTGATCACCTCCTTCGATATTATGCAAGATGGAATGAGTTATGACGATTACAATGTGTTTAGAGCTACGCTTACACCAGCCAGCGGATTCCAGAGTGCGCAGTTTCGTTATCTTGAGATCTTTTGCACTAAACTCGAAAACCTTATCAACAAAGAGGGAAAAAACAGACTTCCTTCAAATCCAACCACAGAAGACTATTTCGAAAACATCTATTGGAAAGATGCCGGATACAATCGTAAAACCGGTAAAAAAACACTTACCCTGCGTCAGTTTGAAGAAAAATATCAGGAAAAGTTTATTGCTCTTTCTGAAAAATTAAAAGGTAAAACTCTTGAGGAACGAATTTCTCAATTAGCCGACCCTTCGGAAGCTTTAACTCAGAAACTAAAAGAGTTTGACCACCTTTACAATGTGGCATGGCCCATGGTACACCTCAACACAGCCAATCATTATTTAAATAAAAAAGGTGAAAATCAAGCAGCCACAGGTGGTTCTGAATGGCAGAAATATTTACACCCCAAATACCAGCAACGCAAGTTCTTTCCAAATATTTGGACTTCCGAAGAAAAAGAAAATTGGGGTCAAAATACAAGTGAGTCCTTATGACAAATAAATCAATAAAATGCGTTTCAAATTACCAATAAGTCTTCTCTTTTTTCTTCTTTCATTTAATATATCTGCGCAAATCCTAAATGCAGAATCTCTTCGTAAAGTAACCGATACAAGCGGATTCTCGGGTTCGGGTAGTTTAAATTTTGCTTTGAAACGAAACACGAATAACTTTCTTACGCTGTCCACTAATATTCATATTCAATACAAAATGAACAATCATTTGTTCCTTTTTAAGAACGATTTTAATTTTCAAAAAATTGAAGGAGACAGGTTCGAAAATAGCGGAATCCAGCATCTGCGTTACAACTACAAGTTTTCTCCCCGAATTGCCTGGGAATTCTTTGCGCAAGGGCAATACAATAAGGTTTCTAAGATCGATTTTCGTGGCTTAGTGGGTACCGGTCCGCGTTTCAAATTAACCAATTCTGAAAATTATAAATTTTACCTGGGAACACTTGTAATGTATGAATACGAAGAAATTGATGACGGCATTACCCCAATTCAAAAAGACATTAGAGGTAGCACCTATTTATCTTTTAGTATTTACCCTGCTGAAAATATCAGCTTTGTGAGTACCACCTATTACCAACCCCGCATAAACAATTTTAACGATTACCGAATTTCTAGTCAGACGGCTTTGGTAGTTACTTTAATCAAGAATTTCGGTCTAAAGACCGCATACACATTTACTTACGATTCGTTTCCAGCTATTGGCATACCTAATTCCCAATACGATTTTACCACAGGGCTCAATTATAGTTTCGATTAACTTTAAAACTTTAGTAAGCTTTTTGCCCGAAAAGAGACTACTTTCCTATATTTACCTAATTCAAAAACCAACAGTAGCAGATTTTCGTAAATATATAAATTGAATTATGGCAGCAAATAATTATTACGATCCGGCAGATCTTCGCAAGTTCTCTAATATCACTGAATGGAGTGAGGAACTCGGTACTAAATTCTTTGATTATTATGGTAAAGTATTCGAAGAGGGTGCTTTGACAGCGAGAGAAAAGGCTTTAATCGCTTTGGCGGTGGCACATACAGAACAGTGCCCTTATTGTATAGATGCTTATACAAAAGACACCCTTCAAAGGGGTGTTACAAAAGAGCAAATGATGGAAGCCATTCATGTGGGCGCCGCGATTAAAAGTGGAGCAACTCTAGTGCATGGAACTATGATGATGAACAAAGTAAATAAATTAGAAATGTAAGTACGCGGTTAGATTTGCACCCAAAAGTTTAAAAGTAGCTTCCTCAGAATTTTAGGGGGATCTTTTTACAAATTACGAATACCGCTTCACAGCAAACTATAACATAAATAAGTCGAAACTCTTTATGAGTAAAGTAAAACAAAAATCACTGCACCAACGAGACTCAGAACTTGCCAACTCAAACAGGCAACTGGAAATTCTGTCTAATGGAATCTTTGGCGATGGTGAATTACCAACTTTTGCAAAAAAAATTAAAGAAACAGATCAATTTCCTCTCAGACCTAAAAAACTGGAAGTCCTTCAAATTAATGTTGGATATATGTGTAATCAGGTTTGTGAGCATTGTCATGTAGATGCAGGACCCGATCGTAAAGAGATAATGACGGTTGAGACGATGAAACAGTGTCTGGATGTTATAAAAAATACCGGCGCGCACACCTTAGACCTTACAGGTGGAGCCCCGGAAATGAACCCGAACTTTAGATGGTTTGTTGAGGAAGCAAGCAAAGCAGGGATCAAAGATTTTATAGTTCGAAGTAATCTTACCATTATTAGAGCTAATAAAAAATATTATGATCTTCCCGAGTTCTTTAAAAAACACAACGTGCATGTGGTGAGCTCCATGCCGCACTGGACACGCGGAAAAACCGATAAACAACGAGGTGATGGAGTTTTCGATAAATCTATAAAGGCGCTTCAGGAACTCAATGCCGTAGGTTATGGTATGCCCGATAGTGATTTGCGTTTAGATCTCGTATACAATCCCAATGGCGCTTATCTTCCAGGTGATCAAATCGCGATGGAAAAAGATTTCAAAAAGGGGCTTATGGATGACTTTGGAATACACTTTCATAACCTTTTTGCCATAACAAATTTACCGATCGCAAGATTCCTGGATTATTTAATTGCCTCCGAGAACTACGAAGACTATATGTATCAGTTAGTAGAAGCGTATAATCCTGCGGCCGTAGAAAATGTAATGTGTACCAATACTATATCTGTTAGCTGGGATGGATGGTTGTACGATTGTGATTTTAATCAAATGCTCGGATTAAAAGTTGCGAGCAAGATAAAACACATAAAAGATTACAATGAAGAACAGCTTAATGATCGAAATATCTTGATTTCACAACACTGTTATGGATGCACAGCCGGAGCAGGAAGTAGTTGTCAGGGTTCGGTTGCATAATTTCAAATAGTTTTTACACCCATGAATCTTAAAATTTTATGCATATTTCTAATCGCATTTACCACAAAAGTTAATGCACAAGGTTCGTTAGATGTATTGCTCGATACATATAACACCAGAAGCGTTCCCTATATTTCTGTGGAAGGATTAAGAATGCTTCAGGTAAATGATTCGGTAGTAGTATTAGATGCTCGTGAACGAAATGAATACGAGGTAAGCCACATAGCTTCAGCTAAATATATTGGTTTCAGTGAGTTTTCTTCGGAAGAGATCACTTCAATGATAAAAGATAAGAACGTTCCTATTATTGTGTATTGTTCTCTCGGAATTCGTTCCGAAGAAATTGGAGAAAAGCTTCAAAAAGAAGGATACACCAACGTAAAGAATCTGTATGGTGGCATTTTTGAATGGAAAAATAATGATTATCCCGTTCTTGATCCTAAAGGCAACGAAACTGAAAAAGTACATGCATTTTCCAGATCATGGGGCAAGTGGTTAACAAAAGGTAAAAAAGTGTATGACTAAGGAATTGTTAATTATCTTTACCCGAAACCCGGAGTTAGGAAAGTGCAAAACACGCTTAGCCGCTACTATTGGCGATGTTGCGGCACTCGAAATCTACAAATATTTATTGGCTCACACTGCTTCCATAACGGAAGATCTGTTAGTTCATAAAGAGGTGCATTACAGCGACGAGATTCATCATAATGATATTTGGAACGATAGTATTTTCAGAAAGAAAAGTCAGAAAGGCTACGATCTGGGGGAACGAATGAAAAATGCTTTTAAGGCCGGATTTAAAGATGGCTATGATAAGATCATTATTATAGGGAGTGATATGTACGATTTGTCTCCTCAGGATCTGGAGCATGCCTTTACGGCTTTGTCTGTTAACGACTATGTCTTAGGACCTGCAGAGGACGGTGGTTACTACCTTTTGGGGATGAAAAAACTGAATAATTCACTTTTTGAGAATAAAAAGTGGGGAACAAACACTGTGCTAAACGATACTTTAAATAATTTACTGAACGAAAATATTGAGTTGTTGCCGTTTCGTAATGATATCGATTATTACGAGGACATTAAAGACATTAGAGTTTTTGATCAGTTCTTAGATAAAACTGAAAAATAATATGAGAAAATTTATTAAACAATCTGCAGACTTTTTGCGACAACGGGGCTTCGAAACTCCTGAAGTTGGAATCATTCTGGGTACGGGATTAGGAAAGATCTTAGAGCAAATAGAAGTTATTTCTGAAATGAGCTATAATCACATTCCTAACTTTCCTACTGCGACGGTTGAGTTTCATAAAGGAAAGCTTATCTACGGGATGCTGGCCGGCAAGAAGGTAATAGTGATGCAAGGAAGGTTTCATTTGTACGAAGGTTATTCTCTTCGGGATGTTACTTTTCCGGTTCGGGTAATGCGTGAGCTCGGGATTCAAAAACTACTGGTAAGTAATGCCTCGGGAGCCATTAGAAAAGGCTTTAAAAAGGGTGAGATCATGCTTATTGACGATCATATTAATTTGCAGGGCGGTTCTCCATTAGCATTTAAAGGTGTTGAAAAATTAGGTGAACGATTTGTAGATATGAGCGCACCATACGACCCCGAAATGAACAATAAAATTGAAAGTATAGCTAAAAATTACAATATAAAACTACATAAGGGAGTTTACGCGAGTGTTGTTGGTCCGCAACTGGAAACTCGTGCCGAGTACAGGTTCTTAAAGATCATTGGCGCAGATGCTGTTGGTATGAGTACCGTGCCCGAAATTATTGTGGCGAATCATTTAAAGCTCCCTGTTTCGGCATTATCTGTACTAACAGATGAGTGTGATCCCGAGAACTTAAAACCCGTAGACATTCAAGAGATTATTGCCATGGCCGGAAAAGCAGAACCAAATATGATCACACTTTTTACTGAATTGATCAAAGAACTCTAATTATTTATTATTTAAATTAACTTCCTTTAAGATCTTTTGAAAATATGAGCTACCTAGATACTACCCATGACATATATAAACAAGCAGCATTGACTCCGGATGTAGGTCTTTGTTGTACTACTAATCCTATCTGGGAGTTACCCGGGTTGAAGATCCCTAAGATCATGCAGGAAATGAACTATGGTTGTGGTAGTACTGTGAACGCCCGTGATCTAACAAATAATCCTAAAACCCTTTACGTTGGAGTTGGCGGAGGCATGGAGTTACTACAATTCGCTTATTTTAATCGTCAGAAAGGCGGGGTAGTTGGTATTGATGTTGTTGATGAAATGTTGGAAGCCTCTGGGAAGAACTTCAAGATCGCTGAGGAGATGAATCCGTGGTTTAAAAGTGAATTCGTGGAACTTAAAAAAGGCGATGCTTTAAATCTTCCGGTTGAAGACAATTCGATAGATGTTGCCGCCCAAAATTGCCTGTTTAATATCTTTAAAGCGGAAGACCTCAAAAAAGCGATCCAGGAAATGTACCGGGTATTAAAACCGCACGGACGCTTAGTAATGAGCGATCCAACTTGTGAGCAACCCATGAACGACACGCTTCGAAATGACGAGCGTCTAAGAGCATTGTGTTTAAGCGGAAGTCTTCCAATCGCAGAATATGTCAAGGCCCTTACCGATGTTGGTTTTGGAACTATTGAGATTAGGGCTCGTAAGCCTTACCGAATTCTTGATCCAAAAACTTACCCTACTAACGAACTTATTTATATTGAATCGATAGAAGTTGCCGCAATAAAGGATCCTATGCCGGAAGACGGGCCCTGTGTTTTTACAGGCAGAGCAGCGATCTATTTCGGCGATGATGATTATTTTGATGATAAAAAAGGGCATATTTTATTAAAAAATCAACCCTTGGCAATTTGTGATAAAACCACTAAAGCACTACAGAGCTTAAGGCGTGATGATATCTATTTTAGCGAATCTACGTTTCATTATGACGGAGGTGGCTGTTGTTAGAATCTAATTCTACATCCATTAAAGTTAAGCGAATCTAACTTTAATCAGAAAGTTGCTTTTTTTGGTGTTCTTATGAAATTAGTTAAATTCTAATCCGACCAAACCGTATCTTAGAACAATATGGAAAAATACCTGAACATATTTAAAGATTCTTATTCCGGATATTGGAACTACCTTATAAGTGAGATTTCCAGTTTCCATTGGGAAAATTATTTCTACGGATTGATAATCGTATCAGTGGTGGTTTGGCTTTTAGAAATTGTATTTCCCTGGAGAAAAGATCAGAAAGTATTTAGGAAAGATTTTTGGCTAGACACCTTTTATATGTTCTTTAATTTTTTTCTTCTGAATTTAATCGTTCTTATTTTCCTTTCCAACACGGCCGAAGCGCTCTTTAATGACGTTTTGTCTCTAATAAATTTAAGTGTCTCAGATTTCGAATTACTAGATGTTGATGCGCTCCCCTACGGCTTAGGCCTTCTGGTTTTCTTTTTAGTTTCCGACTTTGTGCAATGGAATACCCATCGACTCTTACACCGGATCCCTTTTTTATGGAATTTTCATAAAGTACATCACTCGGTAAAAGAAATGGGTTTTGCAGCACATTTGCGATACCACTGGATGGAGCCGGTTGTTTACAAGTCAATTCTATATATTCCACTCGCCATTATAGGTGGCTTCGATGCGCAAGACGTTGCCATAGTGCACTTCTTCGCCCTAACAGTTGGACATTTAAATCACGCCAATTTAGGATGGGATTATGGTTTCCTAAAGTATATTTTCAACAATCCGAAGATGCATATCTGGCATCATGCAAAAAAGCTTCCTAAAAAAAGCAAGTACGGAGTAAACTATGGATTAACCTTAAGTATATGGGATTACCTTTTTAAAACAGATCATGTGCCTTACGATGGACGAGACATAGAACTGGGTTTTCATGGTGATAAAGACTTTCCGAAGCAATTCTTACAGCAGGAAATCTACCCTCTTAAAACCAAGAAGAAAGTTTCTTCGTAAATTATTATACAATAAGATTAAATAGATAAGTCATGATATCAGTCATTAAAATTGTAGTAGCATTTATATTTTTTGCATCTGTTTATAGTTGTAATTTACTTTCGGCAGCAGGAATTAGTAGTCAGGGACAACCAACAAAAGAGGTGCCGCAGGATCTTACTTCCACTACGGCAAATTCAGTGGTCAATATAGACCATTCATCCTGGGATAAGCTGTTAAAAAAGCATGTTAATAATGATGGCCTGGTAGATTATAAAGGTTTTGCACAAGATCAGGCAGCATTAGACAGTTATTTAAAAATGTTATCTTCTTATACGCCCAACGACAATTGGAGTGTTCAGGAATTATTGGCATACTATATCAATATTTATAATGCTTACACTGTAGATCTAATTCTCGATAACTATCCGGTTAAAAGTATTAAAGATATCGACGGACCCTGGACAAAAGGGATCGTACCTATTGGAGACAAAAATCTTTCGTTAGGTGGAATTGAAAATGGTATTCTTCGGAAAATGAATGAGCCAAGAATACACTTTGCTATTAATTGTGCTTCAATTTCTTGTCCAAAATTATTAAATGAGGCTTATACAGCAGCCAGGATCAACGAACAATTAGACAAGGCTACTACACAGTTTATAAATAGCGATAAAAATGATATTAGCGCAGATAACCCAAAATTATCTTCTATATTCGACTGGTACAAGAAAGATTTTATCGTGGGTGGGGAACAAAATATAATAGGGTATGTAAATAAGTACAGCGAGGTAAAAATCAATTCGAACGCTGAGGTAACCTTTAAAGATTATGACTGGAATTTGAACGAACAAAATTAAAATCGGTTTAAATAATTACATTAACGACCCTTCGCATAACCAGATGTCGCTATGATCTCTATCATTATACCAATTCTTAATGAGGTTGATATTATTGAAAAATTGCTACAGCATATTTCTGAAAGTGTATCGACAGCTAATATTTTGGAGATACTTGTGGTAGATGGAGGAAGTACCGATGGTTCAAAAGACTTAATAAAAACCTATTCTGAAAGCTCTCATTTTAAAATTAGGTTAATTACTTCTGAAAAAGGAAGAGCCAGACAAATGAATACAGGAGCGCATTACGCTTCCGGAACAATTTTATATTTTTTACACGCAGATTCTTTTCCTCCAAAACATTTTGACGCACAAATAATTACTGAAGTTAAGAAGGGAAATCTCTTTGGGTGTTTCAGAATGAAATTCGATAAATCTCATGCTATTTTAAATATATCTCAATGGTTTACCCGCTTCAATTACAGGTTTTGTAGAGGAGGTGACCAATCGTTATATGTAACGGCAAATGTCTTTTCAACTTTAAACGGATTTAACGAAACTTATGAAGTCTACGAAGATTGTGAATTCATAAACAGGCTATATGATCATGGTTCGTTTACGGTCATTAACGATTTCATTATCACATCGGCAAGAAGATATAACGAGATTGGAACCTGGAAACTACAGTATCATTTTGCGGTTATCCATTTAAAAAAATGGTGCGGATATTCCCCAAAAAACCTTTACAGTTACTACAAAAAATATATTGCTTAGAAATATTAAAATGGTAACTGTTTCCTCTGTCCTACCAGAGTTAAATCGCCATTCTATGTTCAAGTCAACGCATTTTAATTATAAATTTAAGAATTCTTAAACACAAGATGATAAGTATAGGTCGTACTTTTAGAGTAAATCTTATACCTATGACAATTTTTGAAGCCATTAGAAAGGACCATGATATTCAACGAGAACTCTGTGACAAACTTGTAAAAACCGAAGGTGACACAAAAGCCCGGAAACATTTATTCGATGCTCTTAAACACGAGTTAGACGTACACGCCGTAGCAGAGGAACGTCATTTTTATTCCCCGCTAATTCACAATGATATGATGCAGGAACATGCAAGACACGGAATCGCAGAACATCATGAAATGGACGAATTAGTTGAAAAATTAGAGGATACAGACATGGATTCTCCCGCATGGCTGGTTTACGCTAAACAACTTTGTGAAAAAGTAGAGCATCATCTGGAAGATGAAGAACATACATTCTTTCAATTGGCGGGAAAAGTATTTACCGAAGCGCAAAAGACTTCACTTGCCAAAGAGTATCGGGAGGCTATGAACGAAAAGCGTTAATACGCTCCATAAACTTTCTTAATTAATTCTTCGGTGGGTTTGTTTTGGGGTGTAAAAAAAGCATCTTCAATTCCGCCAACTTTGGGATGATGTATAAACCACTTCCAGATAAAGCCACCTGCAAACCAATCTCGATCCCAAACCTCTTCATAAAGTGCCTGCATGGTTGTAACCTGGGCTTCCATATTCACTCCTGTACGGGCATGATCACTATCCCAGGGCTCCTTGCCCGAATAATCAATACTTCGGTATCCATATTCCGCAAATAGGATCTTTTTCCCTTCCCTTTCTGAAACCCCCTCCATTTCGTTTATCCACTTTTGCCAACCCTGTTTACACTCTTCTATAGTTGGATCTTTGCTTTTACATACCGGAAAATAGGCATCCACACCAATATAGTCTAAATCTTCCCAAAAAGGAACCCGTTTGTATTCATCCCAATTCGCCGCATAGGTTAGTTTCCCATGAAACACCTTTTTAATTTCAGAAATAAGCTGTGTCCAATACTCCGGTCGATGCACGATAAATTGCTCTAGTTCTGTTCCAACACAAAATATTTCCACTTTCGCTTCAGAAGCAAGCGCGGCATATTCTAATATAAAACTACGGTATGCTTCTTCAAGATCCTTCCAGTCTTCTTCAGAATTCATTTTTAAATGCCCTGTAAATTCTCCTCTCCAGATCCAGATCTGAGGTTTTACCATCACTTTAATCTTATTGCGGTGTAAGTGATCTATATATTGCATTGCCCCGGACCTGGTTTCACCAAACCATTGCCGTTCTGTATTGTGTATAATTTCTGGATGGTCCAGATTTTTAATAAATCCGAAGGGCATTATAGCAGCGTAATTCGCATTTATTCTAACAATAGGGTCAATATGTGTTTGGTTTACCGTATCACGTGCGGCTACAAAACTAACCCCATTGATCTTCGTTAATTTCGATTCTACCGCCGCTCCGCCCTGCGCGCAACTCAAAAAACATGGAAAACACAAGATGATAAAAATGTACCCTAAAAAAAACTTCATTACTTTTAATTTTCAGAAGAAAAGTACGATTATTTTTAATAGGTGCCTTACAAAATTGTGCTTCCGCTACCTGACGGTCACTTCGAGAGTGAACATCAGGTGGGAAGACTCTTGTCTTATTTAGAATTGAGACGCCAATCGTAAGTGTAGTAGGTTACCTCGGCATCTGGAGAAATTTTTTCTTTACGGTATAAGTTTAAAAAATCGATTTCAGAATTACCATTCCTCGTAAAATCTCCATTATACCATTTAAAGATCTCTGAAAGTGCAACACTATTTTCAGAAGTTCTAATAAAAGAACTATCGTTTAGCGCCTTTATTGTTTGTTGTTGTAAAGAAGTTTCCAGTGAGCCCGGTAAATAGGCTCTCGAAATAAGCGGAGGACATCCTTGAGCCCCGCAAACCAGTACAAAATGAAACCGGGGTTCCTCAAATTTTGCTCTGAGTATTGTATTTTCAATATCGTTGAGCGTAACTGAAATCCCACCTAAATTATACGTTACAGCATCAAAAAAACCTGCTTTATCCAGCGGGGATTTTAAAGGATAGTTATCTATAATACCCTTGATAACAGCAAGATTGTATGCATTTATCCAAAAAGCCTGATAAGTTTTTGCTTCGGAAGAAGACACCGAAAGGTTTTCAGCTGTTTTTAATACTAAATTTAACTTTTCAGGATTATTAGAAATTGCATCGTAATCTACCTTCCCTTCAGAAACATACGTTCTAAAGAAACTATCTGCTTCGTTAAAAAAACCGGAAAGAGTCTGTGTAAATCCTTCCGAAGGAATTAGAAGTAACACGAAACTTATCAATATTAGTGTTCGTTTCATAATGTCAATTTGTATTTTGAGTAAGTCGATGAACTTTCCGAAGAACTTACAAAAAAACAAGACTTAATTTAAACAAAACCAGTTCATTTCTATATAAAAACACATTAAAAAATAATTTATATCGAAATGATATGTAATGTTAGTAACTTTAAAAACGACAGAATCCACAATCGATCAAGCCTATGGAAAACGTTGTTATTATTGGAAATGGAATTTCGGGGGTTACGGCTGCCCGACATATTCGTAAGCTTTCAGACAAGAAAATAACTATAATTTCATCCGAAACAGATCATTTCTTTTCAAGAACCGCTCTTATGTACATTTACATGGGACATATGAAATACGAGCACACCAAACCCTATGAAGATTACTTTTGGAAGAAGAACGATATCAACCTTAAACGTGGGTATGTAACCCGGGTAGATCCTGAAAAAAAGCAACTTATTTTTTCCGATGGTGAAACACTAAAATTCGATAAACTAATTATTGCTGTTGGCTCTAAATCGAATATGTTTGGTTGGCCGGGCCAAGATCTGGAAGGGGTTCAAGGTCTCTATTCGTTTCAAGATCTCGAAAACCTGGAAAAATTCGCGCCAAATAATGAGGTGTGCAAAAGGGCTGTAATTGTGGGCGGCGGACTCATTGGCATTGAACTCGCCGAAATGCTAAGTACTCGAAAGATCCCGGTTACTTTTTTGGTTCGGGAAGATAGCTTTTGGAATGGCGTTTTGCCTAAAGGGGAAAGTGAAATGCTCAACAGACATATAAAAAGTCATCATATCGATCTACGCCTTTCTACTAATTTAAAAGCAATTATTCCCAATGAACATGGTAGCGTAAAAGCAGTCGTAATAGAAGAAACCGGCGAAGAACTTGCCTGCGATCTGGTTGGACTAACTGCGGGGGTGACTCCCAATATTAATTTTTTAAAAGATAGTGGAATTGAGCTGGGAAGAGGAGTTAAGGTAAATCACTTTTTAGAAACTAATGTGGCAGATATTTACGCCATTGGCGATTGTGCAGAACAACATGAACCAATAGGAAACCGAAGACCTATTGAGGCAGTCTGGTATACGGGAAGAATGATGGGAGAAGTTGTGGCACAGACAATTTGCGGTACAAGAACAGCCTATAACCCCGGGCATTGGTTTAATAGTGCCAAATTTTTCGATATAGAATATCAAACATATGGTTGGGTATTTAGTGAAATGAATAAAAAAGATCATGAGAGGCATTTTCACTGGAAACATGAAGGTGATAAGAAGTGTATTACGGTTGCCTTTCATAAGGACAATAATGAACTATTAGGTATTAATACCTTCGGAATTAGAATGAAACACGAAGTATTTGATCGTTGGCTCACCGCACGAAAATCGGTTGAGTATGTAATAGAAAACCTTTCTGAAGCCAATTTTGACCCAGAATTTTACAAAACGTTCGAGGAAGACATCATCAGAGAGTTTAAGAAACAAACCGTGCTAATTTAGATCAGCATGAGGATCAAAAAAAATTACATAAGTCGTAATAAAGCTTTAAAAAATGAGTAGTATTCAAAGAGATATGTCCTTAACCGGACAACCGCCTGCAAGTATCAATTCAACTCAGAAGATCGCCACATTTATTGGGATGTTTGGTTTGGCAATTATTCTACTCGCCGGCTTCAATGTAAATTTTCCAAATAAGGCAATTTGGCTCGCTGTTTCATTACTCGCTATAACAGGAGGGATTATTCTTTTTGCGAAAGGAGCATATACTCATAAACACGAGGGAATTAAAAATGACGGCGTTTGGTTTAAATCGATTACCAGCAGAGGCTATCTCGCCTGGGTTACCGGAATAGCCCTTACAGGATTCTATATCATCTTATACTTTTATCCACAATATCTGGGATTAACCAAGGAAGGTGACAACACCGGTATCATTGCACTTTTCGATCCTCTTAGTAAATTGTTAAGTGGAAATCCGGCGAGTCAGTGGTTTGTCTATGGAACTCTGTATACGATCGCTATTTTTGCCTTCGGAATTAAATTTATCTGGAAATACCGTCATAATAGATACGAGAAAATTAGAACGGTTAGCGTAATGTTCTTCCAAACATCCTTTGCTTTTTTAATTCCCGAATTTATGGCGCGCTTAAACAGCGACAGTTTTAGTCTTCCATATTACGATCTAAAAAATATATGGCCTCTTAACTATTACAACTTCGAGCAGTATAGAGTAGACAGCTTTATATCTGCCGGCGATGTAGGTCTCGCGCTTCTTATTTTCGGGATCGTGTCTATTTTCGTGATCACACCAATTTTAACGTATAAGTATGGAAAACGCTGGTATTGCAGTTGGGTTTGTGGTTGCGGTGGATTAGCAGAGACGGCGGGTGACCCTTTTAGACACTTAAGCGATAAAAGTATGATGGCATGGAAGGTTGAAAGATGGGTAATTCACAGTGTGTTGGTCTTCGTTGTTGTTATGACCACAGCAGTTATTTCCAGTTATCTGGGAGACGATCCCTCCAAATATTGGCTAACAAAGGATGTCTTTTTAATAGGAGTGGCAGTATTCTTAACCCTACTATTCGCAGGAATCTGGTATTTTAAACGAAATGAGCTGGAGAAAGATGCGCGATACGGAGCAATAGGTTATTTAGTGATCATTCTCTCTTTAATTGGAATGCATTATGCCACAGGAAAAACTCTTTTTCTATTCGAGGCTGAAACACTTAGAAGATCTTATGGGTTTCTTATTGGCGCTATTTTTAGTGGCGTAATTGGAACGGGATTTTATCCAATCTTTGGAAGTAGAGTTTGGTGTAGATTTGGTTGTCCTATGGCGGCAATTCTGGGTATGCAACAACGGTTGTTTTCTAAATTCAGGATTACAACTAACGGCGGACAATGTATTTCCTGTGGTAACTGCTCAACCTATTGCGAAATGGGAATTGATGTAAGAGCGTATGCACAAAAAGGTGAAAACATAGTAAGATCGAGTTGTGTAGGTTGTGGAATATGCTCTGCTGTTTGCCCCAGAGGAGTGCTAAAACTAGAAAACGGACCTTTAGAAGGTAGAATTGAAGCCAACGATATACTACTTGGAAACGATGTTGACCTTATGACTTTGGTAAATAAAAAATAAAACCATTTATCTTTAAGATGCTATGTTAGCAATAATATTATCTATCGTCTAAAGCAAAGGAGAAGTTTCCAAAATTTTACGACATTCGCAGTTCCTTAGCTGCAACAGCTTTTCAATGCAACAAAACATTATTGTAATTATTCCGGCGTATAACGAAGCCAATTCTATTGGTAAGGTGATCATGGATATCCCTTCAATAGTTTCTGAAGTAATCGTAGTAAATAACAACTCGACCGATGCAACTTCGGAAACAGCAAAAAGTGCGGGAGCAACAGTCCTTTCTGAAGCAAATAAGGGTTATGGTTATGCCTGTTTAAGAGGAATGGCATACGTTTCAGAAAAAAAAATTAAACCGGACATCATAGTATTTCTTGATGGAGATTATAGTGATTATCCGGAGGAGCTCTCAAAATTAATTGCTCCAATTATTGAAAATAATATAGATTTTGTAGTAGGGGCTCGAACCAAACACATGAGAGAAAAGGGATCGATGACATTACCTCAACGTTTTGGAAATTGGCTTGCTACTACTTTAATGAAACTCTTCTTTAATTCGAAATTTACAGACCTCGGACCCTTTAGAGCTATTAAGTATGATAAATTACTGGCTTTAAAGATGGAAGATAAAACATATGGATGGACCGTTGAGATGCAATTGAAAGCACTTAAACGAAAATACAGTTATATAGAAGTTCCTGTGCGTTACAGGAACCGAATAGGCGTTTCAAAAGTTTCAGGAACGGTAAAAGGTGCTATCTTTGCGGGCATCAAAATTCTTAGTTGGATTTTTAAATATAGTTTTAAAAAATGATTCTGGAATCAATAATTATTGGTTTATATTCTATAGCATTAGTGCTTATATTTTTATATGCATTGGCTCAGTTGAATCTGCTTTTTAACTACTTAAGTGCTCGGAAAAATTGTGAGAAGAGTTGCCAGAAATTTGACTTTACTAAATCTGAAGAAATTCCTTTAGTCACCATACAATTACCTGTTTATAATGAATTGTATGTAATGGAGCGACTTTTAAATAACATTGCCGAACTGGATTATCCAAAAGACCGCTTAGAGATACAGGTTTTAGACGATTCAACCGATGAATCCTTCGAAATTACCAAAGAGCATATTGAACAATTAAGAGAATCGGGGCTCGATATTTCGCACATTACCCGTGATGATCGCAGAAATTTTAAAGCCGGAGCACTAAAGGAGGGTCTAAAGATCGCAAAAGGTGAATATATTGCAATATTCGATGCCGATTTTCTTCCCAAACCTTGTTGGTTAAAGCGAACCATCCCCTATTTTAAAGATGAAAAAATTGGTGTGGTTCAAACCCGTTGGGGACATCTTAATCGGGACTACTCCATTCTTACAAGAGTACAGGCATTTGCATTAGACGCACATTTTACTTTAGAACAGGTAGGAAGAAACAGCAAGGGGCATTTTATTAACTTTAATGGTACCGCAGGAGTATGGCGCAAAGAATGCATCTTAGACGCGGGCAATTGGGAAGGTGATACGCTTACGGAGGATCTGGATTTGAGTTACCGTGCGCAATTAAAAAACTGGAAGTTTAAATATCTGGAGGAGGTAGAAACTCCGGCAGAATTACCGGTAGTAATAAGTGCGGCTCGTTCGCAACAATTTAGATGGAATAAGGGAGGCGCCGAAAACTTTAAAAAGATGGCTTGGCGCGTATTAAAGAGCAATAATGTCCCTTTTAAAACAAAAGTTCATAGCATATTACATTTGCTTAACAGTACGATGTTCTTAAATATTCTGATAGTGGCAATTTTAAGTATTCCTATGCTTTATATCAAAAACGAATACGAGCATTTAAAGGTCTATTTCTTCGTGATGAGCTTTTTTGTGATAAGCACATTAATATTCTTTATATGTTACTGGTTTACTTACAAACACATATACGGTGGTGGATTTAAAAAATTTATAAAGTATACGGGGATGTTTTTCACCTTCTTTTCGATCGCCATGGGATTCTCACTACATAATTCGATCGCAGTCATAGAAGGACATCTGGGGAAAAAGAGCGAGTTCATTAGAACCCCCAAGTTCAATATTAACAATTTAAAAGATGGTTGGAAAGGTAATAAGTACCTTAAGAAAACCATAACGCCTAATATAATTATTGAAGGCGCGCTAACTTTATATTTTGCCTTCGGAATGTATAGCGCTTTTGTGGTCGGTGACCAGGGCGGTGATTTTGGTCTTTTTCCGTTTCATTTGATGCTTTTTATAGGTTTCGGATTCGTATTTTTCAAGAGTCTTACCTCAAAAGCTTAATTTTTGTTAGGTTTGCGAAAGTATATAGCTCATTGCTTTATTCTCCCGGCCCAGGAATGCTTATTAACTCTAAGATATTAATTTCTGCTTGTGCAGCTTTTTTGTTGCACACTCCCCTATTGTTTTCTCAGGAAACAGAAAACTTAGTACAAAGGAAATCTTTACCAAGGAATCTTATTGAGCTTAGACATGACAACGATTTTTTCGTATTTACAGACCGTTATTACACCACAGGAAGTTTTATAACGTACCGGAGCTATTTAGAAAATGGATATTTCCCCGAAACAAAGGAACAGCTCGGTTTTTCGTTGGTGCAGCAATATTACACACCTGCCAATATTCACTCTGGCGATGTTGAAGATTTTGACCGACCGTATGTTGGTTTTATAGGTGTTGAAAGCGGTTGGTCATTGGCAAATGCGTTCAGTTTTGTAGATTTCAATATTTTACTTGGGCTGGCCGGACCGGCAGCAGGAGCAGAAGAATTTCAGAATTTATTTCACAGCAATGGCGGAATAGACACTCCGGCCTGGGTAGCACAGATCAATAATAGTTTTCATATTAACCTAAAATCCAGCTATACCAGAGAATGGAAAATTAACCCAAATCCTTATAGCGTTTATTTGGCTGTAAAACCAACAATTGCTGTTGGAACAAAAGATCTGTACTTTCAGCAGGAAGGAATTCTATACTTCGGAAAGCGGAATACGCTGCAACAAAGTTCGGCCTACAATCAACTAAGGAATCTCGAAAAAGAATTCTACTTTTCCTTTAGTGCAGGATATCGTTATATTCATTATAACGCATTATTAGAAGGACATCCTATAGGGGATAGTTCTGTTTTTATAGTTGAGTCTGAAAATCACATTTTACTTTTCAAATTCGAATTTGTTTATAATTCCGGCCGAAACATCTTCAAACTTGCTCAAAATTACAACACTAGTGAAACAAGCTCTGTTAAAGCGCATCTTACTTTTGGGATTTCAATAGCACGAAATTTTTAGAAAGTAAGATCTACTTCAAGAATATTCTCGTCACGCTCAACTTTCACTTTTACCGTCTCACCTTTCTCAAACTTAGACAAGGTTTCCATGTAACTCATCATATTGGTTACATCATATTCCCCAACTTTTATTACCACATCCCCTTTTTTAAGACCCGCCTTTTGAGCAGGACGATCTTCACTCACCCCATCAATACGCATTCCTTTACCGGTAAATAAGTAATCGGGAACCACACCAAGAGTTACCTTGAAATCGGGCACGACTTCGCTTTCATTCTTTGTTTTTCTGAATGCCAATTGCCCTTGGTCGTTCAAATCGGTAATAATTGATAAAATATAATCGGAGATCTTACGCATCCCTTCATAATTCAGTTTCTCACTATCGTCACTGGGTTTGTGATAATCTGCATGCTGCCCGGTAAAAAAATGCAGCACCGGAATATCGGCTAAATAAAACGAGGTGTGATCACTAGGTCCAATTCCACTTTCATGTTCTGCTATATTGAGATCACCTTGGTTAGCAAATAATGTTTGTTTAAAAATTGGGGAGGTTCCAACCCCGTGAACTGCCAAGGTGTTTTCTTTATTCAACCTACCCACCATGTCCATATTGATCATATAACTCACCTTTTTGGTGTTGATGGTTGGATTCTTCACATAGTAATTTGAACCTAAAAGTCCCATTTCTTCACCGGAAAAAGCAATAAACAGGTAATTATTCGCATTGTTTTTCATTTCAGAAAGTTGCTTCGCTAAACGCAGCATTACGGCGACACCACTTGCATTGTCATCGGCGCCATTATGGATCGCTTCTCCTTCTCTGTACAGAGATCCTTCGCCTCCCATGCCAAGATGATCGTAATGTGCGCCAATTACCACCGTTGTTTCGGCATTATTATTTAAGTAACCTATAACATTCATCCCAGTTACAGTGCTGTCGGTTTTGAGTCCGGTGAAAGTGGCCTCCTCATGCGGATTACTACTTGGTTTGAATGAAAACTTTTGAAGATAGCTCCCGTTAGTTCCTTTGGGCTCGAGTTTAAGGTCTTTAAATCTACTTTCAATGTAGGCTGCTGCCTGTTTCTCACCTTCCGTTCCGGTTTCTCTACCATTTAGAGTATCATCTGCCAGGACCATTACATCTTCCTTCATGGATACCTCATTTTTCACTTCCGGTTTACATGAGAATAAAACTGCTACTATAAAAACAACTAAAAATGAACGCATATTCTTATTTTTGTACAAAAGTAACACATAAAATGAAAAACACTCTCTTTGTTATAGTATTGATGCTATTAATCGCTTGTAAAAACACTTCCGAAGAAAATAAAAAAGACAACAATAATCAACTTTCAGAACAAGCAACTAATAATGTTACAAACGATTCACTTATTTATCCTGAAGAAAAACATTTCAAATCGATTCGTCAAGTGACATTTGGCGGTGATAATGCAGAAGCTTACTGGAGTTTTGACGACAAGCAATTAGTGTTTCAATCTAATAATGCGAATTGGGGCATGGAGTGCGATCAGATGTTTTTAATGGATGCTACCGAAAGTTTTAAAGATACTCAACCTCCTATGATAAGCACCGGAAAAGGACGAACTACTTGCGCTTACTTTTTGCCGGATAACAAGCATTTCGTTTATGGCTCAACTCATTTAGAAGCAGATGAATGTCCGGAGGTTCCTCTTCGCAAAAACGGGAAATACGTTTGGCCTGTTTACGATAGTTTCGACATCTTTGTCTCAGATCTCAATGGAAATATTACAGGACAACTTACGGATGAACCGGGCTATGATGCAGAGGCTACAGTTTCCCCCAAAGGAGATAAAATAGTTTTTACATCAATGAGAAGTGGGGATCTGGAATTATATACCATGAACCTTGATGGAAGTGATGTAAAGCAGATTACCGATGAATTGGGCTACGATGGTGGAGCTTTCTTTTCTCCTGACGGAACAAAATTGATCTTCAGATCATCGCGTCCAAAAACACCCGAGGCTATAAAGGAATACAAGGATCTTTTGGCGCAAGGCTTGGTACAACCAACCGAAATGGAACTTTATATTTGTAATGCAGACGGCAGTGACCTAAAACAACTGACCAACTTAGGAAATGCCAATTGGAGTCCGTTTTTCCACCCGAGTGGTGAGAAGATCCTGTTTTCAAGTAATTTTGAAGCAGAACGAGGGTTTCCCTTTAACCTGTATATGATCGATATTGACGGGAAGAACCTTGAAAGAGTTACTCACAGTGAAACTTTTGACGCTTTCCCGGTATTTTCTAACGACGGAAAGCATTTAGTTTTCTCATCAAATAGAAACAACGGTGGAGGAAGAGACACCAATCTGTTTATTGCCGAATGGCAGGACTAGAGTTTCGCTAAATAGCGGTTATCTTAAATGTGAGCACAATGCTGAATTTTTTTAAATCTAATAGAATTGCGCTTCTCATTTTTATTTCTAGTTGTTCGTTATATCTTGCTTTCGCCTACGATCTAGAACGGAGTCATTTTATCAAATTGATTTCACTATACGGGGCTCTATTTACTTTTGCGTACCTGTTTATTGAAAAATTACAGTTAAATTTCTGGCTTTTGGCTTGCTTCGGAATTATTTTTCGATTGCTATTTTTACCTGCTATTCCTAACCTTTCACAAGATTTCTGCCGCTTTTTGTGGGACGGACGTTTACTTATTCAAGGTATTAATCCGTATTTATTTACACCCGAGTTCCTTTTAAATGATCCAGGTTCTTTATTACAAATAAGCGTTCCTCAAGGCAATCTACTCTACCAAGGGATGGGCGTATTAAATGCGGGACATTATAGCAACTATCCACCGGTTAACCAGTTGTTCTTTGCTATTGCCGCACTATTTTCCGGAAAAAGTATTGTAGGATCGGTGGTAGTTTTAAGGCTGATAATGGTTCTCGCCGACATTGGGATCTTATACTTCGGAAGGAAAGTACTATTAATGCTCGGGTTAAACACCAATAAGATCTTTTGGTATTTCTTAAATCCGTTTATCATCCTAGAACTCACCGGAAACCTCCATTTTGAAGGAGTAATGTTATTTTTCGTGATCTGGAGTTTTCATTTGCTACTGAAAGGTAAGTGGTTTTGGGCAGCTGTTTTACTGGGAGTTTCAGTATCGGTTAAGTTGATCCCTTTATTACTTCTGCCATTATTTTACCAATGGTTTATGTCAAATACATTCAAAATGACCAATTTGATAAGAATGACAAGGCTCTTAAAGTTTTATGCTGTTGTATTAATTACAATCGCAATAACTTTCACTCCTTTTCTTTCTTCGGAATTTGTTTCAAACTTTACTTCTACCATAGCGCTTTGGTTTCAAAACTTCGAATTTAATGCAAGCGTGTATTACATAATTCGATGGATCGGTTATCAAGTTGTGGGTTGGAATATAATTGCAACAGTTGGCAAGATCCTTCCCTTGATAGTGATCGCCTTTGTTTTGAGTCTTACTTTTTTCCGAAGAAATACGACTATTCAACAATTGATCACGGCAATGTTATTGGCAATGTCTTTTTATTTTCTACTTTCCACTACGGTTCACCCCTGGTATATTGCTACTCCATTATTACTTTCAGTTTTTACAAAATACAGGTTCCCCATCGTTTGGAGTTTAATGGTGATGCTAAGTTATTCGGCTTATGGAAGTGATGGGTTTTCAGAAAAAATATGGCTGGTAGCCATAGAATATATAACTGTCATTGGTTTTGCCCTCTACGAAGTAGTCTATCTAGAAAAAAGAACTAACCTCGTAGAAAGCATATAAAATTCGCAGGAAATTATATCGTTTCTAGCGAACCATCTTATTAAAAATCATCATTATCACTCTCAACTCCAATTTCCATATCGTCATTTTCGGATTCACTATCATCCCAATCTTCGTCGTCTTCGTCGTAATTTTCCATAGTGTTGGCTAACCTCTGACTCACCTTTACAAGATATACGGTGTCTTCCGTTTTCACCTCAACAGCTTCAATTATTTCGTTCTGCGCATTTCGGAAAACGATAATATCTTTTCCTTTATATCCATTTGGATATTTTTCAACCAACATATCTAAAATTTCCTGCGTCAGTTTTTTGTAATCAACAATGACTCTTTTCATAGTAGTTTTCATCGTAATTCTATTTTATTTTGAAGGATTAACACGAATAACATCGTAAACATCCTTTCTACGGTCTTTTAAATTTTTAACAGCGCCAAACGAATGCAGCTCTCTCAGCAAGCTAATATCTACATCGGCTACAAGGATCATTTCTGTGTTGGTTGTAGCCTCCGCTTTTATTCCATTACTGGGAAAAGCAAAATCGCATGGTGTAAATACAGCCGATTGCGCATATTGTATATCCATATTTTCAACATTCGGTAAATTACCCACGCTTCCCGCAATCGCCACATAACATTCATTTTCTATGGCTCTTGCTTGCGCGCAAAGACGTACCCTAGAATATCCGTTTTGCGTATCGGTTAAAAAAGGCACGAACAAAATATCCATACCTTCATCAGATAGTAATCGGGACAATTCCGGAAACTCAGAATCATAACATATTAAGATTCCTATTTTTCCTGCATCCGTTTCATAGGTCTGCAGATGATTACCTCGCTGCATTCCCCACACTTTCGACTCGTCTGGGGTAACATGAATCTTCTCAAAGCGTTCGGTGCTTCCGTCTCGACGGCATAAATAACCTACATTGTACAACTTATCCTCTACAAGCTCCGGCATACTTCCTGAAATGATATTTATATTGTAGGATATTGAGAATTCGGATAAGCGTTCTTTGATCTCCTTAGTATATTTTGCTAATTCTCGAATGGCTTCCGCTTCAGACAAGTGATTGTATTCTGCCATAAGAGGTGCATTGAAAAATTCAGGAAAAACTGCAAAGTCACAACGATATGCCGAAACACTATCTATAAAATACTCTACTTGTTGCATCAGATCCTGAAAACTGTTGTACGGTCGCATTTGCCATTGAATTAAGCCTAATCTTACCACAGTTTTTACCGCACTGGGCTTTACGATGGGTTTTGTATACGAAATATTATCCCATTCCATCAACACAGCATACTCTGCAGAGGCTGTATCACCTTCCAGATAACCCTTTAACACACGCACAGGGTGAAAGTCATTAGATATCTGAAAGTTTAGCACAGGATCTTTAATTTCCTTTCGCTTTACTTTTTCAATGTATTGTTTTGGAGTAAGCTCGTTTTGATGCTTATGATAATTTGGTATACGACCCCCGAAAACTATACTTTTTAAATTGAGGTTTTCACAAAGTTCCTTGCGATAATCATATAACCTGCGCCCTAATCGCAATCCGCGATACGTTGGTTTTATAAAAACATCGATGCCATACAACACATCGCCATCGGGATCGTGGTTTTTAAAAGTGCTCCCGGTGATAATATCGGCATAGGTATGTTCGTCTTCAATCTGATCATAATCGACAATGATAGAAAGAGCGCACCCGGCTATTTCTCCATCTATTTTTATAACCACCTGACCTTCCGGAAACAAGGTAGTTAACTTTCTAATGTGCTCTTCTTTCCAATAGGAATTAAGAACTCCGCCATAAGACTCTAATGTAGCTTCTTTTAAAGCTTCATAATCGTCTATAGATAGAAATTTTAGTTCAATATTCTCAATTTTGGAAGTATCCATGATCACATATCCAATAAGTAAGCAAAAATAAGTGGCGCCACGATGGTCGCATCACTTTCAATAATAAACTTAGGTGTATTGATATCGAGTTTCCCCCAAGTGATCTTTTCATTAGGAACTGCCCCGGAGTAACTTCCATAGCTCGTGGTTGAATCGCTTATCTGACAAAAATAACTCCAGAAGGGTGTGTTGGTTCGTTCCATGTCCTGATAAAGCATTGGCACAACACAAATTGGGAAATCACCGGCAATTCCACCTCCAATTTGGAAGAAACCTATTCCATTTTTAGAATTATCTGTATACCAATCGGCAAGAAAGGTCATATATTCAATTCCGCTCTTCATCGTTGAAGCCTTCAGCTCCCCTTTTAGAACATAACTCGCAAAAATGTTTCCCATGGTACTATCTTCCCAACCCGGACAAATAATTGGCAGGTTTTTCTCGGCTGCGGCATACATCCAGGAATCTTTGATGTCGATCTCATAGTATTGTTCTAAAACTCCGCTTAATAATAATTTGTACATATACTCATGGGGTAAATATCTTTCCCCCTTAGCTTCTGCATCTTTCCATATCTTCACAATATGTTCCTGTATTCTTCTAAAGGCTTCCTCCTCCGGAATACAAGTATCTGTAACACGGTTTAGTCCTTTTTCTAACAAATCCCATTCCTCTTGCGGAGTAAGATCACGATAGTTTGGAACTCTTTTATAATGCGAATGTGCCACCAAGTTCATGATATCTTCTTCCAGATTAGCTCCGGTACAAGAAATTATATGAACTTTATCCTGACGAATCATTTCTGCGAAAATCTTACCCAATTCGGCAGTACTCATCGCTCCGGCCATTGATACCAGCATTTTGGCACCATTATTTAGTTGGTCTTCATAACCCTTAGCGGCATCTACAAGTGCTGCGGCATTAAAGTGTAAATAGTATTTTTCAATAAATTGGGATATCGCTCCTTTAGTACTCATCTTCTTCGGTATTAAATTTCCCAACACCTTTTTTAGGTTCGTGGAAGTTACTTTCAAAATCGTCACCTTCTTCGGTGCCGTAAAATTTATAGCTTAGCATTTTATAATACAGTTTCGCAGCCAGGAAATCGGATGCTTTGTCTATTTCATTCGGACAAAGCTCAACGATATCAAATCCAACTACATTTCTTTCAGCAAAAACCTGCTTTAAAAATTCAAGGGTTTCATACCAAAACATTCCTCCGGGTTCTGGAGTACCTGTAGAAGGCATAATTGACGGATCTAATGCATCAAGATCGAAAGTGATAAATACGTTTTCCCCCAAAGCTTCAATAACATTATCCATCCAATAATCATCCTTTGCCATTTCATGAGCAAAGAAAACCTTTTCTTCGTCCATCACGCGAGTTTCGGCTATGTCCATACTACGAATACCAACTTGTATAAGATTTGTATTCTGACTAGCCTCATAAACTGCACAGGCGTGGTTACATTTTGACCCTTCGTATTCTTTACGAAGATCGGCATGCGCATCTATATGAAGTACAGAAAGATTGTCGAAACATTCGTTAAACGCTCTAATAGTACCTATCGAGATACTGTGTTCACCTCCAAAAACAGTAACGAACTTATTGCGTAGAATATAGTCTTTAGTTCGTTTATGAACCGCCTCGACCATTTCCTCAGGCGAATTGTTTTCGGTCACGGGTTCGTCCAGGTAAATTCCCTGTTTGTAAACTTCCGTTTCGGTTTCAATATCGTACAATTCCATATTTTCCGACGCATCTAAAAATGCCTCAGGGCCTTTATCGGCTCCTTTTTGCCAAGTGCTTGTTCCATCATAAGGAACCGGAATTAATACAACTTTACTGTTTTCCAGGGCCGCATACTGTTGTGGGATCCCTGCATACGTTTTAGTGCTCATAACCTAAAATGTTTAGCAATTGCTCGCTTGTTTGTTGATTTGAAAAAGTTTGTTTTGTGATGTTTCCATCGTTATCTCTGTCTATTAATATATGTTTTGGTGACGGAATAAGACAGTGTTGTAATCCGCCAAATCCACCTATTGTTTCCTGATAGGCTCCGGTATTGAAAAACCCAATATATAAAGGTCTGTCTTTTCTGTACTTCGGAAGATAGATAGCATTCATATGCTGTTCACTATTGTAGTAATCGTCGCTATCACAAGTTAAACCTCCTAGTAAAATACGTTCGTACTCATCGCTCCATCTATTTATGGATAACATGATAAAACGCTTATTTATAGCCCATGTATCGGGTAGTGTTGTGATAAATGAAGAATTGATCATATTCCATTTCTCACGATCATTCTGTTGTTTTTGATACAGGATCTCATAGATAGCTCCACCACTTTCGCCAACCGTAAAGCTGCCAAACTCTGTGAAAATATTAGGCACAGCTACTTCGGCCTCCTCACAGGTGATATTGATCTGATTAATGATTTCGTCTACCATATATTCATAATCGTAATCGAAAGCGAGTGAATTTTTAATTGGGAATCCGCCGCCAATGTTCAAACTATCTAAAGTTGGGCAGATCTTTTTTAATTTGGTATATACTTTTAAACATTTAACCAATTCATTCCAGTAGTATGCTGTATCTCGAATTCCAGTATTGATGAAAAAGTGCAGCATTTTCAGCTCAACTTTCTTGTTATCCTTAATTTGCTTTTCGTAGAAAGGCACGATGTTTTGGTAGCCAATTCCAAGTCTCGATGTATAAAATTCGAATTTCGGCTCTTCTTCAGAAGCTATTCGAATTCCAACTTTAAATTTACCCTTTACTTCTTCGGAAAGAAGTCCGAGTTCTTCATAATTATCAATTATTGGGATACAGTTCTTATGTCCTGAATTTATTAAACGCCCTATATTCTGAATGTATTGGTCGCGTTTAAAACCATTACAGATAACATAGGTCTTATTTGAAATTTTCCCCTCAGCTTTTAAATTTTCAACGATGTTTATATCGAATGCAGAAGAAGTTTCAATATGAATATCATTCTTTAAAGCTGTATGGAGAACATGTTTAAAATGTGAACTCTTTGTACAATAGCAGTAATTATAGGTACCCTGATAATCATGTTTTTTTATCGCTTCTGAAAACCATCCCTTAGCTCTTTGAATATTGTCGGAGATCTTAGGTAAATATGTAAATTTAAGTGGCGCGCCATATTCTTCAACTAACGACATTAAATCAATTCCATGAAATTCTAAGGCCGAATTATTTAAAGTAAACTCTTCCTGCGGAAAATCATAAGTTTGATTGATGAGATCAATATATTTCGTATTCATTGTATTTTTTTATAATCAATAGTGAAAATAGGAATCATAACTTGTAATTCCTGAGAATGTTAAAAGTATAACAGAAATTTAACCTCAAATAATCAAACACGAATGGGATCCACCCAATAGGCAGATCGTTGCGGAAGAACTATGCACAGTTGCATAGGGTAAGCGGAAGCTAGCTTTAAAATTCGGCTGCCTATCTTATAAGCTGTTTTTGAATATGACTTCCTGATCTTCAAAAACCCGAACACAGAAACATCGTTCAATTTGTTCAGCTAAATAGGTGACAAATGAATAAAAAAAAATCGAATTCAAAGTTAATTTTAATAAAAAAAATTAAAAATCGGAAGCTCAACTTATATTGTTAACAATCAATCATTTACATAACGTTAAACGATGTCCATTTTCTTCAGAAGGAAAGAAGCATTCATATTTTTACAGATCCCATCTTTAAATTTATAGTCGAAATGCAACTCATCATCAATTATCTCGGCATCAAAATAATGGTTTTTTACTTCAGGCAGTTCCTTTTCGATCTCACAAAGACTTAGATCATGTGTTGCGATTATGCCCGTACTATTAGAAGCGACAAGACGTTCTACAAATTTTCGGGAACCAATTGCCTTATCCTGACTGTTAGTACCTTTTAGGATCTCATCTAAAATAATAAAGTAATTAGACTGCTCTTTTTTATCGCTAATCTCTTCTACGATCATCTTCAGTCTCTTTAATTCTGAAAAGAAATACGACTCATCATCACTTAATGAGTCACTGGTTCTCATACTCGTGATTAATTTTATAGGCGAATACGTAAACCTACTTGCACAAACCGGTAATCCGGAATTTGCCATAATAATTGACAGAGAGACCGTTCTTAAAAAAGTACTTTTACCCGCCATATTTGCACCGGTAATTATAAAAAATTGTTCGTTTTCAATACTGAAATTATTGTTAATCCTGGAAGTCTCTGAAATTAGCGGGTGACCCAGATCATGAGCGTCTATGACAAAATTTGACAATGATAATTGAGGAAATGTATGCTCTGGGTGATTATAAGCGTAATTCCCTAAAGAATTGTATGCATCGTAAAAAGCTATGACTTCAAACCAATTCTCAACTTGATGCACATAGGTTGCGATCCATTGTTCTATTTTATAGCAAAGCTGAATATCTCTCAAAGCGAATCCATTTGCTACCACTCCAATAAGCATATTGTTACGTTGGTCGAACGCATCCAGCATTTTTGAAAACTCCCGGAAGATCTCTGAAGCTTTTTTTGTCTCGGTTTTAATTGCCTGCTGCTTCTGTTTTAATACTTCGGAGGCAAAATTTTCAACTTCAATGAGGTGTAAAAGCTGATAATACTGCTTAAAGGTATCTTTTGCCTTATTGACATTGTGATAAAATACATTGATCTTCTTTAGATAGATCGCTGTTATTCCTAAGCCTATAAAAAACCACAAAACAGTAACCGAAAGCGGAACAAATGCAAGGTAATTAAGTACAACTATTCCCAATGAAATTATCCCGAATACAATTGGCATGAACTTCATTATCGCCGGTGCAAAGTTCTTATGACTCTTTAGCCATGTAAGTATTTCTTCTGCGCTAAATTCGGGTTCCACTAAACTACCTGTTGCAGAGAAATCCTGTCTCCATCTTGGTTTTTCAGAAAGCTCCTTTACAACCTCTTGCTTTTTTTCAATGCCTTCGGTATTATTGGATGTTAGCAAATCTACCAACAACCGTTTGCCGGACACCAAAACTGTTCTATTTAAATACTGAAAGAAGGATCCCTTTCCGAAGAGATCAATATCGTAGCTAAACTTATGCAACTGATCCTCAAATTCCTTACCCGTATCCAAATTAGAAACATTTCTATGTAGCGCTTCAATCTCAATAGTATTAATATCGATAAGTGCCTGTAACTTCTTCTTTTTATCGGTTAAGGCAGCATATCGCAATACGAGAAGGCTAAATACGACTACCCCAACAACCACAACGGGAACGAGCAATTGAGTGTTTCCGAAGAAAAAATAAACCGCAGCACAAATTGCACAAAAAACTACCAATCTTAGTAAACTAGACTGCGTTAACCGCCGTTTAACTGTTGATAATTGTTCTTGAAAAAGTTGCTTTTCCCGAATGTAAAATTGCAACGGATTAGACATAAATTAATTTCTGGATAGGGTTAACGCTTAACTATAGACGTCCGAACATTTCAATTTCTTGCTGTGTGAGATGCTTCCAGCGACCGCGAGGCAGATCTTTCTTGGTTAAGGGACCAATAGTAACACAATCTACGCGTACCACATCGTAGCCTAAATGATCGAAAATACTTCTAATCACACTGTTTCCGGTATGTTTGATCTTTAAGCCTACTTCCTTTTTGGGTGCATTCTTCACATAGCTAACCTCTTCTACCTTTATTTCTTTACCATCGATCTTAAGACCTTCCTCAATTTTTTTGAGATCGGCCGACTTTAAATTCTTATCGAGTTCTATATGAAATAGTCGTGCAATGCCTTTTTTAGTGAACTTTTGGCGGAAGGCCTCATCATTGGTAAAAAGCAATAAACCTGTAGCATTTCTACCTAATCTACCAAAAGGTTTAATTTTTACCGAAGACGCATTGGCGACCAGATCCATCACTGTTTGCCCTTTACTTTCACTATCTGTAGTGGCAAATCCCTTTGGCTTATTGAGTAATACATAAGTATTTGGCTCCGGAATTATTCGTCGGCCGTCAAATCTAACATCGTCATCCAGTTGAACTTTATGCCCCATTTCATTAACGATCTTGCCGTTTACGGTAACCTGACCTGTGGCAATATACATATCTGCTTCACGTCTGGAACAGATTCCGCTATTAGCGATGTATTTGTTTAGGCGAATACCGCTATTGTCGTTCTTTTTAACTGTTTTTGATTTTTCTCTTCTGAAAGTTTCTTTGCTTTTCAAACCGGACTTAGATCCACTTCTTACGGAAGGATCTTGCTGTCTGCCGGTTTGCTTTTTAGGTGCTTCAGATTTTAAAGGAGCATTTCCTCTTGCACTGCTTCTTTTACGAGAATTATTTCCTCCTCTTCCCGAAGCTTTTCCTTTTCCACTATTATCTTGTCTGCTCATAATTTTGCCTGTTAAGGCAGGTATTTTAAATTAATTTGGTGCAAAGATAAGCAAAGCCCTCTGGGTTTCAAGCGTCAAAGTATGAAATCATATATTTGAAATTCAGCTTTATTGTGATAAGGCTTCTAAATTATATTTATCACTTTAGATCTTCAAACTTGCGAAATTCAACTGTAGATTGTCTTTCTCTATTCACCAAAAGTTTAGTGACATCGGGGCGGGAATAATGACCTGCGGGATCAAAATTTTGGCGTTCTTCGAATACGCGGTTTAAATTAAGCGTTGCATATATATTTCCCTCTTTATTAATAACGGGTTTTACGATCCACTCGCCGTCGGGGCCGGCAATACAGCTTCCTCCATTAGCGAGTATTTTGGGTGCCTTCTCGAAAATTTTTTCCAAATGAGGAGTGCTTTGTGGAAAATCTTCCAGGGTCATTAAAGAAGATACTGAAATTACGAAACTTCTACTCTCTCTGGCGATGAATCTCGTAATATCTTTTGTGTTGTGGTCGCTGCCCGGCCATACGGCCACGTGCAGGTTTTCACCCTGCGCGTAGAGCGCAGCTCTTGGCAGCGGCATCCAATTTTCCCAGCAGTTGAGTCCGCCAACAGTAAACTGCTTTAAGCTATGAACTTTTAATCCGTTTCCATCGCCCGGAGACCATGTTAATCGTTCGTCGTAAGTAGGTTGTAGTTTTCTGTGTACCGATTCGATTTTACCATTCGCACTTATATAGACAAGAGAGGCATAAATGCTGTGTCCGCCGCGATCTAGGGGTCGCTCAATTATTCCCAAATAAATCGCGATGTTGTGTTTTTCTGCTAGCGAACATATCTCATCAAGATCACCATGTTCAACAGTAACAGAATTTCGTAAATAATGTGCATGCAACTCTTTTTGAATTTGGTCATCCCACTTTGCTCCATCTGTTAATGCCATCCAAAAAGGATAACCGGGAAGCAATGCTTCTCCAAAGATGATGAGCTCTGCTTTTTTCTTTGCAGCCTTTACGATCTGACTCTTTATTTTTTCGAGTGTTTTCGTCTTATTTAACCAAACCGGTGAAATTTGTGCGAGTGCAACATTGAGCAAATGCTTGTTTTCCATATACTAAATGTACGAAGAAATAATAGTACTAAAACATATCGTTAGGTATGTTTTCTTCGGAAACAACTTATAGTTTCTAAACGACTTCGGCGATATAAAAACCATTGTCTTCTTAGAAGATACGGTTAACGAGGACGTCAATATCGATTAAAACAATACTGAAAACACCAACCACAATTATGAGCTTCAGAATATTATGGAGTACTATGTAATGTAACTTTTTAGCCGATTTCCACAAGATGAGTAAGAATAGTATAAGTCCTAAGATACTTCCGTAGAAATAATAGTTCATATAGCCAATTTCGAATTTAGTCACCAGTAAATATATGGGTATGATCGCTAAAAAACTTAGGAGGGTTAGCATCCATTTAGACACACGTTCCCCATACACAACGGGTATCGTTCTATAATTCTGAGCTAGATCTCCTTTAATATTTTCCAGATCCTTAGCCAATTCACGCATTGCGATGATTAAAAACAAAAACGTAGCATGAACAAAAATGACGATTTCAAAGTTTTTGTAATAGATAAATACCGCGAAAAACGGTGTAACGGCTAAAACTGCAGCAGTAATATTACCAATAAAGGGATACTTTTTAAGTTTATGAGAATAGAACCAAATTAGAAATATATAGACAGAAAAGAATACTACGGCACGGAATGAAACATAGCTGGCAAAAATCACCGATAGAAAGTTAAGCACAAAATAGCCTGATAATTTGGTGCGTTGACTTACCAGTTTATCCAACATCGTTTTATGTGGACGATTAATTAAATCTTTTTCACTGTCGTAAAAACTATTGATTATATATCCGCCCGCTATGGCAGCTGCTGATGCTAATACAAGCATTAGTAAATTAACGTCGAACAATACGCTCTTAAGAGGTAATTGAGGCGCAAGTATATAAATAGAAGTAAGATACTGGGCTATGACTATGATAAGGATATTATATCCACGCACTATAGAAAACAAACTGAAAAACTTTAAAATAAAGTGTTTTTGTTTTCTGGTAAACATTTTTAAAAATTAAAATGGAATTCGAATTAGAAGTTATAAACTACTTCTAGTCTATAATCTTTAAGTGCAATACGGGCTTTATCTATATCCTGAGTGAAGCCCAGCATATAACCACCTCCACCGGAACCACAAAGTTTTAAATAGTAAGCATTGGTCTCAATTCCGTTTTTCCAAAGTGTGTGAAATTGTTTTGGGATCATAGGTTTAAAATTGTCCAAAACGACCTTCGAAAGTTGCTTAATATTTCCAAACAATGATTTCACATCTCCTTTTAAGAAATCATCTACACAGGCATCTGTGTGTTTCACAAACTGATCTTTCAGCATATTTCTGAAACCTTCCTGCTTCATATTCTCCATAAATATCTGTACCATGGGTGCCGTTTCTCCGGTAGAACCACTATCTAATAAAAACACCGCTCCTTTGCCGTTTTCAGTTTGAGAAGGAATACCCGCAGGCTCAATGTTGTCTTTAGAATTAATAAGAATAGGAAGACTTAAGTAACTGTTTAATGGATCCAGTCCAGAAGACTTTCCGTGAAAAAAGGATTCCATTTCAGAAAAAATAGCTTTTAACTGAAGTAACTTTTCACGGGTAAGATTCTCTAAAACAGTAATCTTGTTGGTTGCGTACTTATCATAGATCGCCGCTACCAAAGCTCCACTACTTCCCACACCATACCCCTGAGGGATACTAGAATCAAAATACAATCCCTTTTCAACATCCGAATTTAACTCTTCAGTGTTAAAAGTAAAGAGATCGGGTTTTTCCTGCTGCAACTCTTCTAAGTAAACAGCGAATCGTTTAAGACTATCGTTGCTTTTTCGTGTTGCAATCGTGTGGTGCTTATCGATCTTCAGAGCCCCTTTATAAAAGTTATAGGGAATAGATAATCCCTTCGAATCTTTTATAATACCATATTCTCCGAAAAGCAAAATCTTTGAGTAGAAAAGGGGACCGCGCATAGTTACCGAATAAGTGTTAAAAGTACGTATTTTTCTATATAGAACGTAACATTATTGCAAAGATATATGTTTAGCAAGGATTTCCCAGATATTTTCTATTAAAAACGTCTTAAACAACCGACTTTTAAACACTTAATCAGAAAACTGACAATTTTTTACAATATCTATTCTCCATTGAAATCCATTTGTTATCGTGCCTGAATTAATATCGATTTGATTGGCGAAACTTATTTAATATAATATTTGTGATGACATTTTGAAGGTCTGTCGATGTATTGGTATAAAACAGAAATAAACAACTAAACATACCATTATGAAAACTTCACACTTCTTCTACTTTTTATTAGCGATCATTCTATTTTCATCATGCTGGCAAGGACAGAACAATAACGATCTTGACGATTATGGTTATGAATTTGAAAACTCTACTCTTGAAGATCAAGGTCGTGAAGTATTTGCACAGAACGATCAATCACGCGACCATATGAACTCTGGTAACTCTACAGGGAGAAATAACGGGAGAATACAAAATTATCAGATCAAAGACACCCGAAACAATATGATAATCGGGACTTTACCAATTCCTGCAAGTTGGAGAACATCTAGTGACCCTCAGGTAATGTTTGAAGGACCAGATGGTGTTAAAGTTTATAAAGAAAATGGAAACTTCTTTTCGTATAGCAATGACCCATATATGAATCAAGTAGCACAGCAAACAGGACAAAATGTGCAACCTCCAAAAAGTATAGAGAATGTTATTAAACAAGACTTAATTCCTTTAGCGCAGCAACAAGGAGCAACATTTGTTACTTCGTATCCTATCCCACAATTGGCACGTTTCGATGAAACTTTCGATGCTAAACTTTGGAAGTATATGCCGGTAAGAAAACAATTTAATGTGGTGGCGGCAGAGTTTAAACATAACAATGGAAAATTGTCAATTGTGATAGTACGTCATCAAGTAGGCCAGAATCAATTGGGTAGCACATGGGGATATGTTTGTAATATGATGGAATCGGATGCTTCTACCTTTAAGCAAGCAAAACAAGCCTATATTAACGGTCTGATAAATTTACAATTCAATCCTCAGTGGATCCAAGCTTGCAACCAAAGAGATCAGCAAAGAGCACAACAAAGTAATGCCGGACATCAACAAAGAATGGCGCAGATAAAAGCTTTTGGTGAGCAGAACACCAGAAATTTCAATGCTCGTAGCGCCGCTTCAGATGCTCAATACAACAGTTGGAGAGAAGGACAAGCTGCATCAGATGCAGGTCAGGCTGCATACGTAGACGGTATCTGGGAAAGACAAAATATGACAGATGGTAACGGGAATACCTACAAAATAGACGGATACGATAATAATGTATGGATGAATCAAAACAATGAGTACATATCTACAGACAACTCAAATTGGAATCCTAACATCGATAACGCCACTAATAACGATACATGGAATCAATTACAATCTACAGATGACGGAGATTGGTAATCGATAAACATTCAAAGATCATGAAATCTATTCTAATTGTTATAATAAGTATTTGTTTTGCGCTCACAGGCTGTGAGCGCAAAATCTCTAAGACCGGTGATGGTTTTAAAATAGCTCAAATGACTTCAGAAGAGCAGAACAATTCGACCCTTCAAAACGTGAAACCAATGACCGAAACGCGATACTTCCCACTTGCATTTGGTTCAGAAGAAAGTCACTTACTCTTTCCTTTTCCATCGAACTGGAAGATGCCAGATCAGTACTATTCTAATGTAGCCATTGAGGGTCCACATGGCATCAAAGTATTTCAACCCGTACAATTAAATCGCTTCCATTACAAAAATGAAAGTCAGAATAACAACATAAGAAATTTAGGATATTCAATAGCGCCGGTAAGTGAAATAGACTCATTTATTTCTGAAAGAATACAGCCGGTTTTAGATTCTGCCGACATTCAAATAATCAACAAGTTTGAATTAACCGATAGTAGATCGATCATCGAAACCTATGAAGCGTTATTAATTTCATCGTTAAAGTCGGAAGCCACCATAACAAGAAAAGTGGCTATTGAAGGTGTAAACACAGAAGGGATAAGATCTCTAATTGTAATAGAGCATTACATAAAAAAGTTTGATGATATGACCTCTTGGGGTGCGATTCTTCACAGTATGGAAGCTCCTGCGTTAAAATACAACGAAGCAAAAACTATATTCCTAAAAAGTGTGTATAATTTTCAGCCTTGTTTTCAGGAGATTTTTTACCATAATAAAACTGAGATCTGGGCGGTAACCAATAATCAAACTGCGCAATACTTTACCCCTAAGCAGGAAAAAGAAAGACGAGAAAGAATAAGGGCAGAAGAAGATCGAACCGGAAACTACGAATACGACACCTTTGAAAAATATATTGAAAGGCTTCAGAAAAGAGGAATCCATATTGATCAATTGGCAGTTGAGGCCTCCAGAGAAATTCATGCTTCGGTAGAGAAGGAAAACGAGCATAAAAAATATATAGACGATTATTTATACGACCCACAGGATTCAACAAATGTAAACGAGCACAAATATGTGCCGTATAATTGAGGTGACATTTACACCCATTCTGAAATGCTGTACTTTGGCAAATTCATGAAATCTATTTTATTATTGTGATTCCTTTCGAAGAATTTTCATTCGTGCTTCCCGCCAATTCAGAAGCAATAAAAAAAATTAAAAACTAATCTCAAAAACTTGATGACATTTTAAAATTTATGCGATGTATCGATAAATAAGGTACAATCAACGAGTTGTAGTGAGCTTTTTTCAAGCGAATTAAATTAATTACTATCTTTCCTCTACTACAAAAAGAGGGGAAATTTGCGAATAGATTCACAACTTCAGCTGGTTAATGCTATAAAGTCCAACGATCAGTTGGCTCTAAAAGAATTATATCAAAAAAATTATAAAAAAGTAGAAATCTATATAATACAGAACAGCGGATCCATGCCTCAAGCGAAAGACATATATCAAGAAGCTTTTTTAGCGATGTTTCAGAATGTAAAAGCGGGAAAATTTACGCCAACTAATGAAACTGCGTTGCAAGGCTATTTATATCAAATTTCGAAGAATAAATGGCGGGATTATTTACGTTCAGCCCAATTCAAGAAAACCGCAGCATTTACAGATAATTTCCATCAATCGGATGAAGCCGATATTTTCGAAATTGACGAATATGTAGAAAATGACAAGCGCCTGGACGCAACTATGAATGCCTTTGAAAGAATAGGTGATGAATGTAAAGAACTGCTGACTAAATTTTATTTCAAAAAAGAATCATTGCGAGATATCGCAAACGCGTTAAATCTGGGTGAAGCTTCGGCAAGAAACAAGAAGTACCGCTGTATTCAGAAACTAAGAGAAATTGCATTATCCCCAAATTAATATAAAGTGGACTCAAACAACAACATAACACAGGAACAGCTCGAAACGATTGAACGCTATTTAAATGGTTCAATGAATACAGTAGAGCTAAAAGAATTCGAAAATAAGATTGCGACTAACGCCGATTTGAAAATATTGGTGGAAGACGTAAAAATGATGTTACTCGGAATTGAAAGTTCGGCGCTAAAAGCTGAGCTTAACAATTTTCATGAGGAAATGAATCCAGTGAGAAATCTTTCTTCGGAAAAAACCGCCACCACTAAAAGTCTACGGTCCCGCTTCGTGCAACTATCGATTGCAGCATCGATCGTGTTGGCCTTCGGAATCTATTTATTTATGAATCAGGAGACTACTTCAGAACATTTATTCGCAAAACATTTCACTCCGGATCCGGGTTTGCCAACTACCATGAGTAGTACAGAGGAATTCGATTTTTACGATGCCATGGTCGATTATAAACGAGGAAACTACGCCAAAGCCATCGAAAAGTGGAAAGTCTTACAAATGAAAAAGAATAACAATGACACTTTAAATTTCTATTTAGGAGTTTCGTATCTCGCCGAAGGTAACGCCGAAACTGCCAGCAAGTATTTATCTGAAACCACTAAACAGGTAAACAGCATTTTTATAGAAGATGCTTATCATTTCGCGGCTCTGGCCGAAATAAAACAGGAAAATTTTGAAAAAGCCAAACAACTTTTATTAAAAAGTAAATCTGATAAAAGTAAAATCCTGTTGCAAGAATTAACAGATTAAAACTATGCGATTTTGCTTCAGCTTGGCGATAGCCGCTCTATTTTTTTCCGGCCTTCAAAGCTTTGCTCAAGACTCGCCACCAACGGGAACTGCACTTTTAGACAAGTTACTTTCCGAAGAAAAAACAAAAGAGGCAAAAAAAACACTCTATGATCATTTAAAGTATTTAAAAGAGAAAGATCTAATAGATTCATTAGCACATTATGCATATTACGTTGGGAAGATCGAAATGCTTGAAACCAACAAGAAAAATGCTCAAACGAAAGCAGAATCGTATGTTTTAGACTACACACTTCTAACGTCAAAACCCGAAGCCCTACGTCAAATTCATATGAGTATGGCAGGTTTTTATGATCTACTCGGGATGCCTCATCTTGGTTATAAAAGCAATGAAGAAGCATTAAAATACTCACTTCAAATCACGAATGCATCCGGAAGTTCTATTGGAGCTATACAAAGTAATTTAGGTACCAGCGCTATGCGTCTCGGAAATATGAAACTGGCCATAGAACACTTCAGAAAAACGTTGAAATACTACAAGCAAGATCCCGAAACCGAACCTACCGATCTGTATTTTGGTTATAGTTCTATGGGAGCTGCTATGTACTATACCTCCAAAGTTGACAGCTCAATTTATTACTACGAGAAAGCCGTTAAGCAAGTATCCACCCTAGACTCTACACCGCTTAATTTATACTACCGTCCTGCCCTATTGCTTAATAATGTCGCCGGGTTGTACAGTATCGAAGGACAAACGACAAAATCTCTGGAAGCGATGTCGAGATCATTGGAGCTGTATAACGATTTCCTGAAATCTGATGCAGAAGATTATAAAAAGAAAAATGCATTAAAAGGAAAATTTCAAGCTATAGATAATATAGCAGGTATTTACCAGTCTTTGGGTGATTACTATAAAGCACACGAGTTATTATTGTTTTCTTATAATGAGAAACAAAAGGAATACGACGATGACAACCCCGAATTATTTAAATCGATGGTTTTATTAGGGCAGTCTGAGATCTTATTACTGAATTTTGAGGCTGCAGCGAGCTATCTCGATGAGGGAATTGCACGTATTAAAACGAATCCGGGAGCCTTTCTATATTGGGATGCCGACGCTCATTACAGTAGAGCAAAGGTTTATGATGCCTTGGGAAATAAGGCAATGGCAAGTACTTTTTATACTAAAAGTGAAGATCTCTACGATAAGGCTTTTGCCGAAAACTACGATAAATCGTATCTGGATTTTATTAAAACTGCTTCTTTGTTCTATGCCGAAAATAACGAAAAACAAAAAGCAGTTTCAATCTCTAAAAAAGGCTATGACTATGTAATTAAACATCAGGGCAATAATACACTAACTGCTTTCGCACAAACTTTGAACTTGGGTGAAGTATATTTTAAATTGAATAATTTTAGTGAAGCTCTACGCTATAGTGATAGGGCATTAGAGAATCTTAATACCGCTGTAAAAAATGGTGAATCTAAATTAGACTCCATTAGTATTGAATTTCAAAAACCGGCAGCATTACTGTTAAATGTTAAATCTCAATATAAATTAAACAATAACAGAGATACACTTTTTCTATTAAACTTATACAAACAACTCAATAACGCTGTCGATATTCTGGAAAAGAGAAAAACGAACATTTCGGATGCAAAAAGTGTCAATTTGTTAATTTCTGAAAACAATGAAGTCTATAATTTTGCGAAAAAGATTGCATTAGAATTGTATAAGAAAACTAACAACAAAGCATACCTGAATAAGACAATTGGTTACCACGAATCGAATATTTACAATAGGATAAGAACACGCTTAAACGGAAAGGAGGCGTTAAGATTTAACAAGGTTCCTGCCAGCATTTTAGCACAGGAAAATAGTCTAAAAAGGCAGCTCAACACGTCTTTAACTAATGCCGAAGGGGGTATAGAGGTTTTTCTGAAAGCCACCGAAGAATGGGATGAGTTTAAAGAAGATCTCAAAACTCAGTTTCCCGATTATTACCATATGCGATATGCTAAAATAACTGAATCTTTAGATGAAATAAGAAGTAAAATTCCCAAGGAAACAACACTTATTAAATACTTTTTTATTGAAGATGAATTAAACGCTCTTGTACTAACTAAAGAAAAATATTCGCATTTTCAACTGGATGCTCAGCAACTCAAAAGTAATATTGAAATTTTGCAGGTGGGAGCTCATGATCAAGATAATATCTTACAAGCACTGCATACCCTTTACTTGAAATTATGGGAGCCATTTGAATCTGAAATTACCACGAAAAATGTGCGGATTATTCCCGATCAGATACTCTACAACCTGAACTTTGAAGCCTTAACTCCAACAAAGGTTGACAGTTTTAAAGAGTTGGCTTCTTCAAGTCTTCTAAGCTTATATTATATTTCTTATGACTTTAGTCTGGAATTTAGTACCGAAGAGAATAATGTTTCAGATTTCACCGATAATTATATAGGGTTTGCTCCGGGTTTTTCAGAAAAAATGAAAAAAGATTATCAAACTCTCAATCAAGATTCAGAAAAAATAGACATAAACTATTTAACCCTGTTACCTCAACCGTTTAGTATCGATCTTATCATTTCTGCAAAAGAATTGATGGGAGGCAAAATGTTCTTAAATGAAGCTTCAACAGAGGACAAATTTAAAGAAAATGCACACGGACATAAGATTATACATATAGGTACACACGCCGAGTCAAATAATATAAGTCCGGAACTCTCCCGCTTAATTTTTGCCAAGAATGGTGTTGATTCTACAGACAATTACTTGTACAACTACGAGATCTACAACTGTGATCTTTCTGCAAATCTTGCCATTCTCACAGCCTGCGAAACTGGTAAACCATCATACCAACCTGGGGAGGGAATGATCTCATTAGCACATGCCTTTACTTATGCAGGCAGTGAAAGTATGCTTACAAGTCTTTGGAAAATCGACGAAAAATCCAGCACGCAAATAATTGAGAAATTTTACGAATTTCTGTCTGAAGGACTCCCTAAAAATGAAGCGCTACAAAAAGCGAAACTAAGTTATTTGGCATCGGCCGAAGGCAGGACCTTAGCACCTCAATATTGGGCAGGAATGGTGTTAATTGGCGATACCTCCCCTGTTGCTCTCAATACAGGATGGCATTGGGGAATTTGGCTTGTGATCGGGCTTGTATTATTAACCTTATTTATTACTTTGCTTAAACGGAAAGCCTAGATCTTTTCGCTTCCGTTGCCCGAATGATCATGGATAAACTCACCATTTTTACAATTCACAGATAGATCATTCTCAATAAACTTACGCACCATCACTTTCTCATTAGCAGGATACAAAACATGTACATTGGCTCCGGCATCCAGCGTAAAACATAGGTTGCTTTTATGCTTTTTTCTGAAAGCCCATATTTTGTTAATGATCTCAAGTGTTGCGGGCTTCATTAGAATAAAGTAAGGCATTGAAGTGAGCATCATGGCGTGAAGCGAAAGCGCTTCACTTTCAACAATATTTATAAACTCTGAAAGATTTCCCCTTTCCAATACACTTTTTAATTTTTCAAGGTTATTATTCGCTTGCTGAAAGCGTTGTTCGGCAAATGGATGCTCGTGCATTAAATTATGACCCACGGTGCTGCTAACTTGTTTTTCACCTTTATCGACCAGGAGAATAGTGTCGCAATAATTCTTGAAATTTTCGTGAACAGGATAAGGATATTTTATTCCGAAGAGATCTGAACTACCCTTTATATCTTTGTGCTCACCCCAAACAATTAGATCTCCTTCTATACTCCTACATGCACTTCCTGAACCTAATCGTGCCAGAAACGAAGCCTTTTGTTTAAAATATTCCTCGGTCATTTCGGTATCGCACATAGATCGTTCCATATCGACCAAACAACAAGCTAAAGCACTCATTCCACTAGCTGATGAGGCAATTCCACTACTATGCGGAAAACTGTTGGAAGTTTCTATTTTAAAGGAAAATTGCTTTAAGAATGGAAGATACACTTCTACTCTTTCAAAGAACTTGAGGATCTTAGGTTCAAACCCTAATTCTCGTTTTCCATCTAACAATACTTCAAAATTGAAAGTGTTAGTATTTTCTCTTTGGTAAATGAGCTTGGTAGTAGTTAAACAATTAGAAAGGGTAAAACTGATGGAAGCGTTCTTTGGTAATTGCTCTCCGTGTTTCCCCCAATATTTTACCAAGGCAATATTACTTGGGGAGTTCCATGAAACTGTTCCACTTTCGGGTAAACTTGTGTACGGCTTCGGAATGAATTGTGCTTCCGTCATAGGTTTGAATTTCGAGGCAAAGATAAGGAAATCCGATAGGTGCAGGAAATTACCCGATTCATTATATTTGAATAAGTTAGTTCATATCATAAGCAGTTAATCATCATTCTTACGCCATTCAATGATCCATTGATCAATATTTCACAAAAGCCTGATGACATTTTCCTGATTATACGATGTAATTATAGATTCCCCGGAATTTCAACCGAATACTAACTATATAATTACATTATGAAACGAAAATCAACTCAATTAACTACACTTTTACTCTTTTTTCTGAGTATTACACTCGCTCAATCTAACTTCACACCCGTACAAGGTGGCGGTGTGGATATCCCTAAAAACACCGAACCATGCATTACCGAAGCGCAACGCATAGCGGTTCAATCAATGATCGCCGATAATATTGCTCAACTAAGAGCTCAGGGTAAATTGCAAAACATCAATACAGAAGGCGGACATCCCTTATTCGATTGGCCCGTTGCACAGGCCTCGGGACATAATTATAATAGAATTTGGTCTGTCTCAAATTACATCGATCATAATCCTGCGGTACCCAACCAGATCTCAGATTATAACTGTGGAACCCGTTCTTACGACACTACTTCGGGCTACAACCACCAAGGATTCGATATTATTTCCTGGCCTTTCTGGTGGAAACAAATGGACCTAGATCAAGCGGTGAATGTTGCTGCTGCCGACGGACAAATTGTTGGAAAAATGGATGGATCATTTGATAGGAATTGCACCTTCAATAATGACCCCTGGAACGCTGTTTTTGTACAACACAGCGACGGAAGTGTCGCTTGGTATCTTCATATGAAAAACGGCGGACTCACAACTAAAAATATTGGAGATTCGGTAACACAAGGTGAATTTTTAGGTGTGATTGGGAGCTCAGGCAGCTCAACCTTACCTCATTTACATTTTGAAGTTTACGATGCGAATAATAATCTAATTGATCCTAGCATTGGTGCATGTAACAATTGGAATAATGACACCTGGTGGAACGATCAAAAGCCATACTACGATCCGGGTATTAACGCTGTATTGACTCATACCGCATTTCCGGATTTTCAAACATGTCCAAATACCGAAATCACTAATGAAAGCAACCATTTTGCCCTTGGAGAGACTGTTTATTACGGGATTTACTTAAAAGATCAATTGGCCGGAGCAAATATCCACTTAAAGATAACCAGACCCGATAATACAGTTCAGTATGAATACGATTATGCTCCTGCAGACGCTCAACAAATAGCCTATTGGATGTGGAATTTTGTTGTGGATATGGAAGGCACATGGACATGGGAAGCTACCTACGAAGGTGATTCGGCATCGCATACTTTTAATGTAGGCGTTTTAGGTGTGGAAGACAACCTCCTTGTCAATACAACCATCTATCCAAATCCATTTAACGATAAAATATTTATAGAGTCCGAAGCCAAAATTTCCAGTATCACTTTCAGAGATGTAATGGGGAGAATCGTTTATTCTGAAAGCAATACAGGTGCATCGATTGAAGAAATAGATATGTCATTTGTTGCCAAAGGTATCTATTTTGCAACTCTTACTTCCGAAGGAAATGAAAGAAAAACCATTAAACTCCTTAAGGATTAGCCAATTCTAAAAGCTTCGCCATCGTACGATAATTTCTTGCGGTGGCGATTACTTTTAGCTTCTTTTCGAAGAAATTCACTCCTAATTTAGCCTTCCCCGCTCCTTTGGCATAAAAAATATAAACACAGTTATCAGTAATTAAGAATGGTTCCTCCTCGCTGGCAAAAGTGGCTGATGCTACTTTAGCTTCCTCATCCGGATATTCGGCAAGCAATATAAAATAACTCTTCTCTCTTTTCTCGTCTGAAAAAGGACATTTTGATAGTATTTCAGCTAATTCGGAAGCCTTTTTTACCAAAACAGGTACTTTAAAGCCATATTTACTTTCTATTGCTTCAGAAATAGTATTGGCAAAATCCACGTCCGCGTTTGAAGAAAACACCACATTACCACTCTGAATATATGTTCGAACATCTCGAAACCCAAGGGATTCAAAAAGTTTTTTTAAATCGGACATTAAGATCTTTTTATGTCCGCCAACATTAATTCCACGTAACAAAGCAATGTAGGTTTTCATAAGTTACTTTTTGCATTTATCGCCTTAGCCACCAAAAATCCACCGGTCCAGGCATTTTGGAAATTAAATCCGCCGGTAATCGCATCAATATTCAATATTTCCCCTGCGAAATAAAGATTGTTATTTAGCTTACTCTCGAAGGTTTTAAAGTTCACCTCCTTCAACTCCACCCCACCGGCTGTAACAAACTCTTCCTTAAAAGTACTTTTTCCTTCAACTTCAAATACACCAGCGGTCAATTGATTGGCCAAAGATATAAATTCATGGTTCGAAGTATCTGCCCAGCGTTGGGTATCATTGATTCCCGCAGCTCTTACAAGATTCTGCCAAAGGCGTTTTGGCAGTTCAAACTGACTGTATTTAAAAACCGATTGTTTACTGTTTACTGCTTTTAATTCCTTTAGTTTATCGATTACTACTTCTTCGGAAAGATCTAAAAGCCAATTTATCTTTATTTTAAAATGATAATTGGTTGGAGCCAATAATCTGGCTCCCCATGCAGATAACTTCAGGATTGCCGGCCCGCTCATTCCCCAATGAGTTATGAGTAGGGGTCCGTCGCTTTCTAAAATTGTCCTACCATTATAGTCCATTACCTCAACCGAAGCATTGGTAGCAATACCCGGGAGTTCTGCAATACGTTCATCTTTAATATTAAATGTAAATAATGAAGGTACAGGAGCTTCTATGGTATGTCCTAAACTTTCAACTAGTTTCCAAATTTTTGAATTGCTTCCGGTTGCTAAAACTAATTTTTCTGCGAGAAACTCTGTTTCAGAAGTAGAAATAAGCCAAGCATCATCACTTTTTTGAACCGATTTTACGGCGTGGTTTTTAAGCACATCAATACCAAGCCTTTTCGTTTCAGAAATAAAACAATCTATGATCGTTTGCGATGAGTTAGTTGTTGGAAACATCCTTCCGTCTTCTTCGATCTTTAATGCTACGCCTCGTTTTTCGAACCACTCAATAGTGTCCCCGGTCATAAAACTATGAAAGGGCCCCAGCAACTCCTTCTCTCCTCTGGGATAATTTTGAGTGAGCTCTTTAGGGATGAATTGAGCATGGGTCACATTACACCTGCCCCCTCCCGAAATCTTAACTTTGGTAAGTACGTCCTTTCCACGTTCCAGAATAATAACCTTGAGGTTTGGGTTGTTCTCGGCAATATTGATGGCCGTAAAGAATCCGGCTGCACCGCCCCCAACAATTATTACATCTGCCTTTCTCAAGCTATAGTTTTTTCTTCTGCAAATTTTTCACAAAGTGCAATGGTTTCCTTAACATCGGCCAATTTAGTACGCGGATTTATCAAACACATTCGTAATACAACTTGTCCGTTTAGTACCGTAGTTACAAGTAATGCTTGCTTTGAATCTACGACTTTCTTTGAAATATATTGGTTTAACGCATCGAGTTTCTTTTCAGAGAGCTTGTTTCCTATTGGATTGAATCTAAAGTTGATAACCGCCAATGTAGCAGGCGAAATCACCTCCCAATTCGAACTTTTCCGAAGAAAACTTTCTGTCGATTCTGCCAATTTTACATTATAGGAAATTGCCTTTCTGAACTCTGAAAGTCCGAAAGTCTTAACAGACATATAGAACTTTAGAGCTCTGAAACGACGTGTTAATTCTATGCCGTGATCATAAAAATTAATTTCGGAAGTATTTCCCTCAATATCTCTTAAGTATTCCGGTTTTTCTGTAAATGTTCCCTTTAACCACTTGTGATTTCTAATTAAAAGACATCCTATCTCGTAAGGCTGATAAAACCATTTATGCGGATCTACGGTAAGCGAATCTGCCTTTTCAATTCCCTTCAGAAGTTGCTTTCCGTCTTCTGAAAGAATTGCAAAACCACCATAAGCCCCGTCAATATGAAACCAAATATCTTCTTTTTTGCAAATCTTGGCAAGTTCTGCAAGCGGATCAACAGTTCCGGTATTGGTAGTTCCGGCGGTTGCGATAAGGCAAAAAGGCTGTAATCCTTCCAAACGATCTTTTGCGATCGCATTCTTTAGTTTATTTAAGGAAAATTTGAACTCTCCATCGGTTGGAATTATTCTAATCTGTTCCTTTTTAAACCCAAGCACTCTAATCGCCTTAATATTTGATGAGTGTGCCTGGTCCGAAAGATAGATCACCGCCTTACTGAAATCATCGCCACATTTCACTTTTCGTGCCGTTACTAAAGCGGTTAAATTTGCCATAGAACCGCCGCTGGTAAAGATACCACCTCCTTTTTTCTGTGGAAAACCAAACATTTTCAATAACCAGTTCATGGTTACTATTTCCATTTCGGCGGCGGCGGGAGAAGCAGCCCAACCCCCTGAAAATATATTAAAGCCCGATGCTAAACCATCGGCCATAGCACTAATAAAATTGCTAGGCCCCGGTACGAACGAATAAGATTTTGGATGCGAAACTATATTGCTCTTTGTCATTACTTCGTTAAGGACAAAATTCAGTATCTCTTTTGCATCACTCGGTTTTTCAGGAGCGTCTTCGAGGAATAATTGTTCCATTTCTTCTCTTGATCCTGAAACTACCGGTAATTTTTCATTCTGTGTTGCAAAATGCTCTACAATAGAATTAACAACCTCATAACCATATTCTTTCATTTCTGAATGGCTTAATTCTAATGTTGCTTTATTATCGATCTTCACGTCTGTTTTTGTTTAGTTTTAGAAAATGCAAAATTAAGGTTTTCACGCAGGAATAATGAGGTTTACCCAATAAAAATACCTCAACATTTCTGTTGAGGCATTTTCAGGATCATTTAAAATTTTCTATTCCAATTTCGAATGAGAAACCGGAACAATAAATTGTTATTCTACCAACATTTTTACCGTCACATTCTCCGAATTGTTAGAGAATATTACAAGATACATACCTGAAGAAAGATTGATTGATAAGCTGTTTTGTCCTTGCATAACTTCTTCAGATAGCAACAAATTCCCCTGTAATCCGAAAACTTCAATTTTTTCGAATGAAAAGTTGTTATTAAAAGTAATTCTATCTGTTGCCGGATTTGGATAGAAACTAAAATCGGTCAATGAATTTTCAGCCACATCTAAGATTCCACATATAAAAGGATCGAAGACCACTTCACCCAAAGTACCGTCATCTACCATATGAAAGATCACATCTTCTACTTGTGCAGCCGTACTTTGTTGTCCTTCTATCCAGCAGTTATGTTTTGCAGTTATTGGTAGTGCCGTATTATTGTAAAGTGCAAAAACCTCTCCTCCATTTCCGTTTTCCGAAAAAATATTCTCTCCCGGATTATCCACGTCATCACCCAAATTTATACTTGCAGAACCAATTACGGTAATACCCCAAAGATTTCTTCTAAACTCATTACCGGAAGCTATAACCGGATTTCCAGCCGTTGAGGTATTTAAAGAAATCCCACTGCCGCCTAAAAACGGATCGCCCTGAGAATCATTATCCTCTATGATGTTATTTCTCACCAAAGCCGAGTCGCTGGGACCAATAATGGTCATTCCGTAACGGTTGTCGGTAATCACATTGTCGTCTATGATAACATTAATGCTTCCTCCCACTAAATTAGCGACTGCGATACCTCCTACCATGTCTAATGCACGGTCCCCAAGGATTGTATTATTGAGAATTTGCAATGGCTCAGCTGCCATTGTGGTACCCATATTAATTTGTGGTCTGTTAGAATTTGATTGGTTATTACCTTCTATGATATTGTTAGCAATTAATGCCGAAACCTGTGAGTTGGCCGCAGAACTAACCGCCGGAAGTTCGTTAAAGGAAATGGTATTGTTCGTGATCTCGGGCATCCCACGAGAAAGGGAGATCACCGCTCCGGTAGTAGCACCACCCGCCACATTGTTCGAAATATCCGAATTATCAATGATAAAATCTTCGGTGAGTACACGTAATCCGCCACCGTATTCAATCGTAGCATTTCGTATTTCAATCTCAGAAAATTCTTCAAATCTAAAACCTTCGTAAGGTGCAGTTTGGTTTATAGCCGTAATGGTGACAGCGTTAGAATTTACTGTGAATGTTCCGAAGACAGTTACTAGTAAATCTTCATCGATAGATAGTGTTAGATCCGAGTCTATAATAACTGTATCGTTTGCCGCAATTTCCAGATTTTCTAAAAGTGAATAATTAGTTCCGGAAACAGTGATCGTCGAAGGACTATTTGATGCAATATCATCCAATGTCCAGGTTACACCCGTATTTGGCGTAGTATAAGTTTGAGCAATCGCAATTGCCGATGATATGAGAAAGATGTGTATAAAAAGTAATGTATTTTTCATTTTAATATGTTTTTTAGAACTCCAAAAATACCACTCGCATTCTTAAAAAATAAGTAACAAACGTTAAAACCGTCTCAACTTTTTTCAAAAAATAGTAGCTTTATAGGATGATAGCTTTATACATTCTATGTATCGTATTCATTATCACCCCCTTCTTTCCCGCGATCGGAAACCAGCATTGGTTTTTTAGAACTGCAGATTTTGTTAGATTGCAATCCATAGCGATAGAAATAGTGTGTATCGTACTTTTAGTTCTGTTAACTCCCTCATTCTCCACATGGGATTGGATCTTACTATTTTCACTTATAGGTGCTACTACCTATCAAATTTTCAAGGTCTTTCCCTATAGCTCTCTATATCCCAGAAAAAAGCCCGATTCGCCACAAGATGGAATGTTTTCATTACTTGCTGCGAATGTGCTTCAAACTAATAATAGCTTCGGAAAATTTATCGCAGAAATTGATAAGTTTGACCCCGATGTGGTGCTTACCATGGAATCAAATTCAGATTGGGAGGAAGGCCTTTCTGAAATAGAAAAAACATACCCTTACACGGTTAAAGTCCCCTTAGATAACTTCTACGGAATGCACCTGTATTCTAAAATAAAACTTGAAAACACTAAAATTAACTACCACATTGAAGAAGATGTTCCTTCAATACTATGTGAGGTACCAATAAACGATAAAACAACAATTTTCTTAGCATGTCTGCATCCGGCTCCACCAAGTCCTACCGAAAATGAAACCTCAAAGGAACGCGATGCAGAGCTAATGACGGTTGGTAAAAAAATAAGAGATATCGATAAACCGGTAGTTGTTTGCGGCGATATGAACGATGTTGTATGGTCACGTCCCACCCGACTCTTCAAAAAAATGGCAAATATGATAGATCCGAGAATTGGGCGCGGATTTTTCCCCACCTATCATGCAGGGTATCGCTTTATGAGATTCCCATTAGATCATCTTTTTCACACTAAAGATCTTTTTATAGGCAAAATGATACGCACTGAAAACTTCGATAGCGATCACTTTGGAATGTATTATGAAGTCTTTCATAAAAAAAAAAGTCCAAACTCCACCTAACCCCAAATTAAATGGCGATGATAAGAAAGAAATTGAGGATCTTATTCAAAAAGCCAAATAACTCCCGCAATACTTTATGTTACTAAATAAAAAGCCTCTCGATATGAGAAGCTTTCTGCTGGTGCGGGCCCTTCGAGCTGCTCAGGACAAGCTCGGAGACTTCCCTCGACTGCGCTCGGGACAGGCTTCTCGTCTCCCCAAGTAAATTTTAAAATGGAACATAAAAAAAAGCCTCTCGATATGAGAAGCTTTCTGCTGGTGCGGGCGGGGAGACTCGAACTCCCACGCCGTGAAGCACTAGATCCTAAGTCTAGCGTATATTGCACCAAATTGAAACAAAGTCATTCATTTTCAATTGATTATACGATTCTACATTTTCTTTAATATCATCTAATATCAATTGATTTCAACATTTGTTGTACCTATGTTGTACCTGAAAAGAACAATAATTTCGTATCTTTATGGTGTACTTAGGTAAAGGAATACATTCAAAATGGAATGTTGTACCTATGTTGTACCTGATTTGACTTTCGTACTCAAAACAGGTCAATTATGTCATCAAACGCAAAGATAGTTCTACGTAAAAAACCAAACAGTAAAGGGCTTTACCCATTAGCTGTTCGAATTACAAAAAATCGTCGTTCAACATATCAATATATAGGTCATTATATTGACATAGAGGATTGGGACGAAAAAAATATTCGAGTAAGAAAGTCTAATTCAAATGCTGATAGTTTAAACAAGTTGCTATCACAGGAACTCTCGAACGCCAATAAAGCACTTATTGACTTACAATCCGAGCATAAAGATGCATCTGCCAACCAAATCAAAAAAGAGATATATGCCTCGGGAAACTCTGCTACCTTTTTTGAACTAGCACAAGAGCATCTGGACGAATTGGAAATCGCCGAAAAATTAAACCGCTTATCTACGGATAGTGCTTTGGTTAGCTATATCATAAAGTTTAATAAATCAAAACAGTTGGCTTTTCAGGAAATTAACGAACGCTTCCTAAGAAAGCTGATGATATATTTGAAAGCCAAACACGAACTTTCAGAAACATCAGTAATGAACATCTTAGTCCTCATTAGGTTGTTGTTCAACAGAGCTATTAAGCTCAAAATAGTTAGTAGGGAATTATATCCTTTTGGTGGTGACAAGATTAAAATTAAGTTTCCAGAAACAAGCAAAGTCGGGTTGAATATTATTGAAGTAAGAGCCATAGAAGCTCTTGAGAATTTAACTTTGAGTGAAATACACACTCGAAATGTCTGGCTCTTTAGTTTTAATTTTGCCGGAATGCGAGTTACCGATGTATTGTGGACAAAGTGGTCTGACATATACGACAAAAGGTTGCATTATAGAATGAACAAAAACTCAAAATTACTATCATTAAAAATTCCAGATAAGGTTTTCAAAATTTTAGATTATTACAAAGAAGACAAAAGATATGCAACCGATTTTGTTTTTCCCGAATTGAAAAAAGCGAATCTCGATGATGCAAAAGATGTCTATAACAAGAGAAAGACAGCTACCAAGAAATTTAATGACAACTTAAAATCTATAGCTAAAAAGGCGAAAATTGATAAGAAAATTACAATGCATATTGCGAGGCATACCTTTGGCAATATTGCTGGTGATACCATCCATCCCTTTATGCTGCAAAAATTGTATCGTCATAGCGATTTAAAAACCACATTGAACTATCAAGCTAATTTTATTCACAAAGAAGCAGATGATGCTTTGGATAGTGTGGTAAATTTTTGAACTATTATCAGCCATCTGCAAATATTTTAAAGTCATATTTCAACATATTCAATTGCCATTCCCTTACCTTTACCAACATAATTTTATGTTTATGGTGTTAAAGGTTAAATGGACTGAATTTAAAAGTAGTCTTGAAAATTTTCAGTCCGAAGGAAATGCGCTTATTAAAAAATATAAAGCAGCAAGAACTGAGGATTTATTAAATGAATTGAAAGAGGAAAAACAATCGTGGGAAAGCGATGTAATCAGTTATGTAAAGGCTTCTTTTGACCCTGAACACACCAATTTTGCATACGAGTTTAAGGCTCAACAAGGATATAATTTCGGAATGAAATTAGGTATCGACCAAAGAGTCAAAAACACTATTCAAACCATTAAAGATGAAATTAATGGGCTTGATTACTATTTAAAAATATTATTCATTTCAGATGCTATTGTGCGAGCTGATGACATTGATTTAGAAGAGCATAAAAACCTTGATACCGAAGGCATTCTTGATCTTATACTTTCTAAACTATATGAACTGTATAATGATGGGAAATACTATTCTATTAAGTGGATTCTTGAAGGTAACGGCCTAAAGTTAGGTGGGCGTAGCGAAGATTGGGACTATGGTAGAATGCTTGAAGAACGAGGCCTTATTGAGACTATGAATGGTCGTGAGGTAAATGCCAAACTAAAACTTGAGGGAAAGTATGCCATTGAACAAGCCAGAAAATCCCAAGTGCCCGACTACTCAAAAATTAGCGATTCTGATGAAGAATTAAAAACACTTCTCAAAGAGGTACTTGCCGAAGTTAAAAGATCAGGATATGGTCAGCAAATCATCTTCGATGAGTTTGATGAGCTGCGCAAAGACATTCCGCATCTTAGCAAAAAATCGTTTGGTCAGTTATTAAAATCAAAACTTGGCGATTTGGTCGCAGCCAAAGCCTTTGACAAAGCTATCGCCAGCGACATATTCAAACAATTTACTAACCAAATATTTCCATTTTAACGTACGAGAATATGGGCAGGTATTAAAAATAGAATAGTTCAATTCTTCCGAAAAGAACCACCACCAGAATATGAGGTGACAGAATATGTGTTTTCGGATAGACAACCTCTTGATGGTTCTTCGACCATTTCATTTTTCGTAAACAATCCCAAGCCAGATGTAAGTGTTACCAGAACTTTTGATAGCGAAGACCAAGCCGTTAATTGGCTTATGGAAAATCGAGATTTCAAAAAGATGTTATTTAGTAATGTATTTCCATCCGCAAATTCGGTGAAATACCAATGTGGCGTTAAAGAACCTATCACAATCCCAAACAAAATGCCAGGGGATATTGACATTCTTCTGTATGAACAAGGAAAGGAACAAAATGCGGTTGGAATAGAATGTAAAATAGTAAAAACCGAATCGCTTGAAAATCAACCACCAAAAATAAACAAGATTACAAGCGTTCAAAAAAAGGGAACTATTCAGGCAAATGGATATACCGAAATTGGATTCAACAGGGTTTATCTGCTAATCATACTATTGGATGATGGCCGGCATTACAAAAACCCCAATGTTATGTTCAGAACTACACCTTTTAAATGGTTGAAAGAATTGTATGGTTTTGACTGGCAAACCCGAATGAGTGATGATATTGGAATTATTTACGTTCACATAAATCAATTTACTACTAACCATATAAATCAGACCAAAGGATTGGGATTGCGTGTAGAACGTGAAGCAATACCAATTTTACAACCTGAAGAACTAACTGATAAAATCAAAAAACTGGATTCATAGGATAATTTGAAACGTAAAGGAACTTGCAGGATATGCGGAAATCATAGTAAACTAACGTTTGAGCACGTTACACGAGAGTGTAAACTGAACTCTCTATAGTTTGCCTGATTCATTTTCTCAAGTGCTCGGTTCTTGCCTAAAACATTCCACCAACATCCCATAAAGTTCTGGATGTTTTCTTTTTAGTAAATCCGCT
>TARA_R110002124_G_C8974716_1_pt1 | contig 134986 bp, 113 predicted proteins | sample TARA_R110002124 | Tara Oceans TARA_R110002124 (sample SAMEA4397445) | marine metagenome | biome: Polar Biome; feature: [SRF] surface water layer (ENVO:00010504); material: water (ENVO:00002006), including particulate matter (ENVO:01000060) such as... | depth 5 m | reverse complement strand
TCCATCTATAAATTATACGCTGTCAATTTCAATATATCAATGAACATATACTCGGCCATTTTCAAAAAACTCTTACAAAGAAGAGAATTTTTCTAAATGACTAGAGCATTTTCTCGTTTAGTGCAACGGAATTGAACCGTTATAAATTACCTTTCACTATGTTTTTGAACGTCGCCTGTTTCTCTAAGCGGGTGCAAATATACAACCCCTTTATTCATTCCACCAAAATTATTTCAATCTTTTTTTAATCTTTTTTTACAATAACTTTCAAGACGTTGATAACGACTTAATTACAAGGCAAAAAAAATTAATAAAAATGCTAGGGATTGAGGCAGGCTACCATAGTAAAACCACCAAGTGGTTTACGAGTAGCGCCGAAAGCCCGCCGTGGAGTACCGATGAAGTAGCACGAAGCTCACTTCTCTATTACTTCACGGAGCACCCAAAAAATAAAAGAACTGATTTCAACAATGGATCGCTCACAAAAAAGGCGAACTACTAAAGTAATGTAAATTTCTGTACTACACAAGTACGTAATTCCTTACTCACTTATTCGATTTACTGTTCCAATGTGTGGTAAGATCGAGGTAATCTATTGAGAATGCCGGTTTTTGACGTTCGAGGATATTAGACTGGAAAGAGCGTTCGAGAATATCTTCTATTAGATAATCCTCCTTAACATCGAAGGGCTTGTATTCTTCCTTGATCGAAATATCGAAGACATTGGCAGTTGTATTATACCAAAATGCACGCCAACCGGTGCGAAGCTCTTTTACCAGATCGAATGCTGTCCTACCTGTTTGGCGATGTATGAGCTTTACCAAGATCTGACCTTCGGTACGTGTGAGTTTTTTTAGCTTTTCTGAAAACTCTTCTTCTATATATTTTTGAACACGTCTTGTATATCTCCGTCTATCACTCTTTCTTTCGATAGTTTTCAACCTTTCGGTCATAGTAGTTAAACGTTCTGAAGCGAGTTTGGCATAAGGATATACTTTGCGGGTTTTACGTCGAAGAATAAGATATCTCCTCCTATCTTCTTTAGAATTAAACTCTAATTTATTGAGAAGCACGACCTCTTCGAGATCTATAAACTCTCGTGGAATCGTGTCGCCTTCAATTATATAGTAGAAAGTTTCGGTACTGTCGTTCTTTTTCTCCTCATAATCCCCAACGACTTGAGCAACGCCATTGAAAGCCATTAAGCAAAGAATTAATTGTAGGTACTTTTGAAACTTCATTAATAGTTTATCTTTTTTGGGACTATCTGCTAAAATCGTTCCAAAATTAAACAAAATGGAGGCTCGACTTATGAATAAATTGCTAATTTTGATTTTTACTAAAATACGATACAAAATAGGAATATATGGCCAAGTCAATTTTGAATAAAAAATCATTAACATTTTTAGAGGACTATTTAAACAATGCCGCACCAACGGGATACGAATGGGACGGACAGAATATTTGGATGAAATATCTAAAGCCATATGTGGATGAATTTTTTACAGATACTTATGGAACCGCTGTTGCCGTTATCAATCCGAAGGCAAAATACAAAGTAGTTATTGAAGGTCATGCAGATGAAATCTCATGGTACGTAAATTACATTAGTGACAATGGTCTGCTATATGTAATTAGAAACGGAGGAAGTGACCATCAAATTGCACCATCTAAGATCGTAAATATTCATACTAAAGACGGAATAAAAAAAGGTGTCTTTGGATGGCCGGCAATACATACCAGAAACAAATCGAAAGAAGAAGCTCCTAAGCCGGACAATATCTTTATTGACGTTGGGGCTAAAGATAAAGATGAAGTTGAAAAAATGGGTATTCACGTGGGTTGTGTGATTACCTACCCTGACGAATTCCATATATTGAATGATGATAAGTTTGTTTGCCGAGCCCTCGACAATAGAATGGGTGGATTTATGATCGCAGAGGTGGCCAGACTCTTACATGAGAATAAAAAGACTTTACCTTTTGGACTGTATATCACGAATTCGGTACAGGAAGAGATTGGTTTACGCGGGGCACAGATGATTGCAGAAAGGATACAGCCAAACGTGGCTATTGTGACCGATGTGACTCATGATACAACCACTCCAATGATCGAGAAAAAGAAACAAGGGCATGCCGAAATTGGCGCAGGCCCCGTAATTGCCTATGCGCCGGCCGTTCAACAAAAGCTTAGAGATCTTATCGTTGATACAGCCGAGAAGAACAACATCCCTTTCCAAAGGGCTGCACTTTCACGTGCAACCGGTACGGATACCGATGCCTTTGCTTATAGTAATAGCGGTGTTGCCAGTGCGTTGATCTCCTTACCTTTGCGCTATATGCACACTACTGTTGAAATGGTACACAGAGATGATGTGGAAAACGTAATCAAATTAATCTATGAGTCACTTCTGAAGATCAAAGACGGGGAAACTTTTAGTTATTTTGATTAACCGTTTAACCTTTTATCATTTTCTTAAGACAAACTGATTTCTGAAAGTTATAATTTTAGCTTATGGTTATTAAAACACCACAGGTTAAAACAATACTAAATGATCCTGCCGAGGCAGCCAGATTGATCAATCTGGTCTATGTTACCAACAGTAAGCTTACTATAAAGAGACACCGAAGAGGCAAGGGATTTTATTATACCAAAGACGGGAGTAAAATAGTAGATAAAGAAGCATTAGCTCGCTTTAAATCTCTGGTTATTCCCCCTGCCTGGCAAAAGGTTAAAATTACGCATCTAAAGAACGGCCATCTACAGGTCGTAGGGCGTGATGCTAAAAACAGAAAACAATATAGGTATCATCCTCAATGGACGGAAGTTCGGAATAAAACCAAGTTTTTTAAAATGGCTTCCTTCGGAAATATTCTTCCACAGATTCGGAATCGGATCGATAATGATCTGAAGCTTCCTACAATGACCAAAAGAAAATGCTTGGCTTTAGTAGTAAGTTTAATGGAGGAGACTCATATCAGAATTGGCAATGAGTATTATGCAAAACAGAATAAAACCTATGGCCTATCTACCCTTAGAACAAAGCATATTGAGGTATTTGACAACAAGCTAAAATTTGAGTTCGTAGGAAAAAAAGGGAAAGAACACTCTGTTACGTTAAAAAATAAGAAACTACAGAAACTTGTCTTGCGTTGTGAGGAAATTCCGGGTTGGGAATTGTTTAAATACTATGACGAAAACGGCAAACATCACAGTATTGACAGCGGTATGGTAAATGACTATATTCAAGAGATTAGCGGCGATCTTTTTTCGGCTAAAGATTTCAGAACATGGGCTGCGAGCAAGATCTTTTTCGAAACACTTTATGAATTCGGAATTCCCGAAACTAAAAAACAAAAAGAGGAAAATATAATTGCTGCCTATGATATGGCCGCTAAAGGTCTGGGCAATACAAGAGCCGTTTGTAAAAAATATTACGTTCACCCAATTTTACCTGAGAAATATCTTGATAATTCAATTGAAAAGCATTTTAAAGAGTTAGATAAAAATGAATTTTCTAATAAACAATTATCTCCTACCGAAAGTGTAATGCTCGATATTTTAAACCAATTTACTATTGTCCTTAAGTGATAAAAACTAAAGTGACTAGTCGTTGTTATAACTGCGACCCCAATTTGAGGTTAAGATTATATTTTAAGCAAGAAGGCTACCAAACGGTAGCCTTTTTTTATCTTAGCCCGAAATAAATAAAAACGTGCTATTTAATTCATTCGATTTCGGACTTTTTCTTGTGATCGTCTACCTTTTGTATTGGACCATTGGTGCCAAGCAAAGGGTTTTTCAGAATGTTTTACTACTAGTTGCCAGTTATGTTTTCTATGGACTTTGGGATTGGCGTTTTTTATCTCTTATTTTTTTAAGCTCTATAATAGATTATTACGCCGCCATAGGTATTGATAGATCGCGTAAAAAATTACATAAGCGCTTATTTCTATACGGAAGCATTTTCTGGAATTTAGGCGTACTGTTCGCCTTTAAGTACTTCAATTTCTTTTTAGAGAGTTTTACGTCTTTATTTTATACCGATGTTCCCAATCAAGGCGATTATTTTTGGAATGTAGTAATTCCCATTGGATTAAGTTTTTACACTTTCCAAACAATGAGTTATAGTATTGACGTGTATCAACAAAAGATTAAGCCAACCCGAAATATACTAGAGTTTCTATGTTTTGTCAGTTTCTTTCCGCAGTTGGTAGCCGGCCCAATTGAAAGAGCCAGGAAACTGCTACCCCAGTTCCAAAAGCAAAGAGAATTTGATGTAAATAACTCTAAAGAAGGGTTACGGCAAATTTTATGGGGGCTTTTTAAAAAAGTAGTAGTTGCCGACAATGTAGCAGTCGCTGTGAATATCATTTATGCGAATCCCGATTCGTATGGTAGTTTATCTCTTCTCTATGCTTCTGCCCTATTCTTTTTTCAAATTTATTGCGATTTTTCGGGGTATAGCGATATAGCAATCGGAACCGCGAAGCTCTTCGGATTTAACCTGAGTAAAAATTTCAACATACCATATTTGTCCCGTAGTGTTTCCGAGTTCTGGCATCGTTGGCACATTACATTAACCCGATGGTTTACAGACTACGTTTACGCGCCCTTAGCCAGAATAAAAAAGAAGAATTATGCCTATAAAACTTTTGCTTTATTCGTCTCTATGACGCTCATCGGCCTTTGGCATGGCGCAAATTGGACTTTTATTGTGTTTGGGGCATTTCAGGCTATCACGATCTCTATCGAACGAATCCCTTTCAAAATAAATGGTAAAAAGGTGACACTTATAACCTATTTAACCAGAATCCCCTTACCGCTTACCATGGTTTATAGTTTTGCATTGATCATGACCTCCTGTATTTTTTTTAGGTCTGAAAGCTTAGAAACTGCCTTTACCATCATAGACAGGATCGTCTCTTTTATTCCATCAATTAACTTTAGTTTTCTCATAGGTTGGAAGATCCTGGTCGTACCTTTACTAATAATTGCTGAAGTATTCACACGATATAAACCTTATCCATTAATAAATTTCGAAAAATATGCAAACAAACCCATTCGCTGGGCGATATATTACGTACTTATATTTATAATTTTCAGGTATGCCGGACCAAAAGAAGCATTCATCTATTTTCAGTTTTAGTAAAAAACAGAAGTCCTTTTTAAAATGGACCACGGTGTTTTTTACACCGATGGTGGTGCTATATGTCATTCTGGAAGTTCTAGTACTTCAAATACCTTATAATTACACTAAAATTAGCGACTACATGAACTCTGAAGGTGAATCGGTTAAAGTTCTTATCACCGGAAGCTCACAGATGAAATGCGCAGTGAATCCTGAGTTTTTTACAGTACCGGCTATTAATTTTGGCTCAACTTCACAGCATCATAACTCAGATTACAACATCATTACTCAAACCCGTGACAGACTCCCCAATGTAGAACATATAGTTTTAGAGCTATCCTACAGCCATTTAGAATTACCTCACAACAGCACCTATTTTTGGAAGAATAATGTCTATTTAAAGTATTATGGCGTCAATAATTTTGATAGAAAAGTGTACTTTAAAGACAAACTCATTTTTCTTTCCCGTCCGGATATTTATGGAAAATCGCTATACAATTACTATGTTAAGGATATAAAGAACGACAACTTCAATAGTTTCGGATTTGATGAACAGAATTTCGCTGGAGTATTTAAGCGGTTAGACTATAACGAAGAGAAAATCCCCAGAGTAAGCGATGAGATCAACACTATAGAAAATCTATATCTTTTTGAGAAGAATACCGAATTTCTCTATAAAATTATAGACTATTTGAGATCACAAAAAGTTAATACAGTAATAGTTACATTACCTATGCATAAGTATTACTTGAAGGACAGAAATAACAATATTTTGAGGCGCAGGGATAGTATTTTGGAAGTTATTTCTGAAAAGTACCCGAACGTGAGGATCTTCAGAAAGGAAGAAGACACAATTAATTTTAAGACTTCAGATTACATAAATCACAATCACCTCAATCCAATAGGCGCAAAGAAATTTACCGAAGCATTACAGAATTTTATTAACGAAAAGAACTTTCCGAATTAATAAGAATTATATTTTCTGAAAGTATCTCTTCACTTCTTTCAGCACTCGTGGTGCCAGTATAATTGTGCTCAACATAGTTGGAATAGCCATCATCGCAAAGAAGGTGTCTATTAAATTGATCATTAGACTTAGTGATGTTGTCGCTCCAATTAAAATACTAATAATATAAAAGTAGTTGTAGTAATATTTGTTCTTTGCTCCAAACAAAAATGACATACATTTTGTACCGTAGTACGAGTATGAAAACAGAGAAGATATACTAAAAACTGCAATGCACAGTAATAAAGCATACTTTCCATATCCAGGAATAGCTTCTTGAAATGCACTTGCTGTAAGGCTTACTCCATTTGCATCACTGGATTGCCAAACACCGGTAACCAGAATTGCCAGAGCGGTTAGCGTACACACAATTAAAGTATCGATTGCGGGTCCTAACATAGCTACTAGTCCTTCTCGCACGGGTTCACTGGTTTTTGCTGCTCCATGAGCCATGGGTGCGGTTCCTATTCCTGCTTCGTTGGAAAATGCGCCTCTCCTAATTCCGAGTAGGATCAAAGCTCCCAATGCGCCACCTAAGAATGAATCACCTTCATAAAATGAAGCCGAAAAGGCATCGGTAAAGATCAAAGAAAGATATTCGGGTACAACTTCAATATTCACCGCTAAAATTATAAGAACCATTATAAAATAAAGCAAGACCATAGAAGGGACAAGCTTTGAAGCAGTTTTACTTATACGTGAGAGTCCGCCTAGAATTACGATCGCTGTAATCGTAGCAAGTATCAATCCTATTATTAAGTTGGTTTTAAATCCGGTGTACAATCCGGCAGGCTTAAGTAAAATATCGTTGACCGCCTGAGTTAACTGATTGACATTAAATACGGGTAATGCCCCAATCAAGCCGGAGATACTAAAAAACACAGCTAAGGGTTTCCAGCTTTTTCCCAAACCTTCGGTAATAAAATACATGGGGCCACCTTGTAGGTTGCCTTCAGAATCCTTTCCACGGTACATTACCGCTAGCGTTCCTGTGAAGAATTTAGTAGACATCCCGATCACGGCACTAATCCACATCCAGAAAACGGCCCCTGGACCTCCAATTGCGATCGCAACTGCAACTCCGGCAATATTTCCCATTCCTACCGTTGCAGATAGGGCGGTAGTGAGGGCCTGAAAATGACTAATTTCACCAGCGTCTGCTTCGTTATCGTATTTACCTCTAAGCACTGCAATTGCATGACCCAGATACCTAAAAGGCAGAAATCTTACTCGTATCATTAAGTAACATCCTCCACCTATTAGAAGAATGAGCAAGGGTAATCCCCACGCCAAGGAAGCAATTTCAGAAATAATTCGATCCAGCTGTTGCAATAGAATAAACTTTAATTCAAAAGTAATTTAAATTTTAATATTCGATTCAATTAGTTTTATTTGCATTTGTAATGAAACTACGACCAAATTATTTTATCCTTCTGGCATTGTTTCCGGTCTTTATGTTCTGTCAGGAGCAGGAAGAATGGAAGAAAGAGGCACTATTAATCACCCCGGAGGTTTTAATCGGGAAGACAGCCGAATCTAACGATGGTTTTCCTAATAGGAAACTTCAGAAGCAATTTATACTGGGAATTGGAAGAGACCATAAGAATAACCCATTAGAATGGGCACATTGGTTAAAAGCGCCAAAAACCGGGGTTGGGATAGGTTATACCGACTTCGGCAATCTGGATAGTTTGGGTATTGCTTTAACGATTATCCCCTATGTTGAATTCAATTTATTTAATCAGAAAAGACTGTCCATGCTTGTAGGGATGGGGGGTTCGTACTTTAACAAGAAGTTTGATGCTGTAACGAATCCTAAAAACCAAGCTGTTACTACAGATCTTACCTGGGCTTATAGGGCGTATTTTTACTACAATTTCTTCGGAAGAGAACAAACAGACTGGCGATTAGGGGTTGGATATTCACATCATTCAAACGGACATACCAAGTTACTGAATCAGGGTTATAATTCTTTTTTGGTGAGTTTATCGGCAGAATTTAATAATCCGTTAGGTGTTTCCGAAGTAAACACAACCCATCCTAATTCCTTTTCTAAGACTATATACTCGTACTACAGTATTAGAGCCGGCTTAGGAATGAGCGCACTATCTGTAGCCTTCAATGAAAAAAAGCATGTTTACTCAATAAGCGGCGAATACGGGCGTGTATTTAACAAAACATTAAAGGTGGGTGTTGGTTTTTACTATAGAATGTACGAGCATTATTACGACTACATAACCAATAATGAGTCGTTGGTCCAGGAGGGAAGAGAATTTGAATATTTTAAGGAAGATGCGTGGCGCTATGCTACCAACATCGGGGTATCGGTAAATGCTGAATTTCTTTTAAATCATATTGGTTTAGACATTCAGCTAGGTTATAATTTTCACAAACCGGGATACCAAATTGATTGGCGTATTAATGAAGGATGGGACAATACTCCACGAGAAGTACCAGCGAGTTGGATGTTTGGAGAATTTAATTCAAAATATAAACTCAAAAAGCAAATATCGAGTAGATTGGGGGTAAAATATTACCTATTTGGTACGACAGTAGTACCTACAAATAATTTTTACATTGGTGCACATATCAATTCTAACTTGGGACAGGCAGATTTTACAGAGTTGAGTCTTGGTTATGTTCGGAGTTTTAATCTTTCTGAAAGATAAAAAAAAAGAGCGCCACTAACAGTGACGCCCTTAAGTGGTTAGTTAAGATTATCATTTATTCTACTATCATTCTTTTTGTATCTACACTTCTACCATCAACAATTAGCGTGTAATAGTAAATAGCAGCCTGTAATCTACCTTTATCTACTTCTATATGACCCTCGGTTCCAAAGGTGGTAAGTTTAATATCGCTGATCTTCTGCCCTAAAGAAGAAGTGATCGCAATTCGTGCATTTTCATATCCTAACGGAATAAAATATCGTATGGTAGTTACCGAATCGTACGGATTGGGTACATTTTGATATAAGATCGGCGATTTTGGGTCTATTCCGAAATCTCCCGTATCGAGGATCGTACATTCACATGCCTCTTGTGCTTCCATTCTGGCAATAAGATCATCTATTTGTGCCTGCTGTGCGGCATTCATAGCAATAAGATTATCGATTTGCACTTGTTGGGCTGCATTTTCATCTTCTAAATCTTGTAATAATGGCGACATATTCACTAAAACTGAATTACCTCCCGATATTCCTAAATTGAGAAAAACTCCGGTAAGCGCGAAATTTCCTAAGGTTTGAGAATCGGTATTGTCTAGATATCCTGAAAGATCGACAGAACCACCATCTTCCAATGTTAGCGTATTGGCGTTAAGTGTTAACTGCTGGTCGTCTGTTCCTGTATTGTTAAGTGATGAAAGATCGACCGTTTCAGAGTTACCACCTTCAATTCCAATAGTAAGAATATTTCCGGCCAATCCCGAACCAGAAATGTCCTGATCGTCGGTATTGTCTAGATATCCTGAAAGATCTACACTACCCCCGTCTTCAAGGTCTAAAGAGTTTACATTTAGTGAAAGTGCCTGATCATCGGTTCCGGAGTTATCTAATGCCGATAGATCTATTACTTCGGAAGTACCTCCTTCGATACCTATAGTAAGCATATTCGCTGCAAAACCGGATCCTGAAATATTTTGATCATCGGTATTATCGAGGTACCCTGAAAGATCTACACTTCCTCCATCTTCAAGGTCTAATGAATTAACATTCAGACTTAGTGCCTGATCATCTGACCCTATTGCGCTCCAATTTGTACCGTCCCACACATAGGTTAGTGAATCGTCTGTATTGAATATCACTACTCCAACTTCTGAAGCACCCAGAGCTGTTCCCAGTGCATCCCGTTGAGCTGTATCCATTCTGTTTAATTGCAAACCTTTATCAGAAGCATTTAAATCGATCGAAGCATTCGGATTTGGAAAGCTAAGACCATTCATTCCAACGCCTATTCCACCATTTGATCCAATTGATAAGGACCCTGTAGGAGCTGTGGGTTGAATTCGAAACGGAAGAAGAGACCCTCCGGTTACATCTCGAATAAAGAAATTAGTTTCATTTCCGGCAACATCCCAGGTTCGAGCGGGATAGCCTGAAGATCCATTCTGTTCCAGACGCAGAGTTGGTGTGTCTCCATCGGTTACTTGAAGTTCGACTGCAGGGGTTGCTGTTCCTAAGCCTACATTTCCATTTCCAGCAACGAAAAGCGCATTAACTCCCGCACCGGCACTTACAGTAAAGGGTCTGTTCCCGGCTGTTACGTCCGTTACTCCAAAATAATTTGCTCCACCATTGGCAGAATCATTAATGGTAATTTCCCAGTCATTAGTTGGGAAAGAAGCTGAATTACTGGTGTCTTGAAACCCAATTCGTAAATTGTTTTCCTTTAATCTAATGGTGTCGAAACCGAAGGATTCATTGTTAGCACAGTCAAATCCAATGCAGGCACTTCCAGTTACAATCAAGTCGTCTAGGATAACCTGATCTCGTGTGGGGATATCAATATCAATAATCGCCCGGGTTTCAGGATCGTTTAACATTTCAGTAAACGGATTTTGAGCAGAAACCTCAACCCCTATACTGAGCGCTAGTAAAATCAAGATAGATAGATATTTTTTCATAATAGATTGGTATTAATTAGTTTCCATAAATGTAGATCATCATTCTTCCGTCCGCAATACGTGATACTACGTAAATTATAATGACTAGCACTAACAAAAAACGCCTCTTCCGGGGGAAAGAGGCGCTTATTAAGCCGGTCTATGACCAGCTTATTTTGACAGTACTAAACGCTTAGTAGCAGATGTAGTTTCAGAAACAAGTCTTAGAACATATATTCCATCAGAAAATCTACTTAAATTTAATTCACTAACCCCATTAGATGTATTAATATTTTCAACGGTTTTACCGGATCCCAGCTCAATAAGAGTAATTTGAACATCTGCTCCAAAGGACGCAGGAATCTTTATCATTGCTCTACTTTTCGACGGATTAGGATATACAATTATTTCACTTAAGTTAGCTCCAAAATCGTCTACAGAAAGTAAGAATTCCTGAAGCTCGAATGCACCTATATCACGTCTAGCGTCGAAAACAGGTTGTCCAATTTGATCAACAAACATTGTATTTGGATCACCGGCGTTAAGAGCTTCCGATCCCGCTGTCAATTCGTGAATAAGCATTCCGCTACCATTATTTCTCAAGGGTCCTAAGGCAGCATTGGCGTCTTCCAAATCATTGGGTTTTTCAGGAAATGCGTTTGAATCATCAATACCAATCAGGTTATAGTCATTAGAGTCAAATGTACCCGATACGTCGATCCCGGTCACAGCATTGTTATCGGCAACAATAGTATTCTTTATAGTTGTAACAGTAAGACTTTCAATACCACCCCCATTCACAATTGCCGAATTATTTGCAATTGTAACCGCATTGATAGTAAGGTCTGTTCCTTGATTAAAGATCCCTCCACCGGAACCATTAACTGAATTTCCAGAAATAGTACTTACAGCAATATTTATTTGTCCGTTAGAACCATTGTGGATACCTCCACCAGAACCATTGGTTCCGAAATTATGATTATTAGATATGGTTGAACCGTATATTTCAATGATGCCTCCTTGATTATAAATTCCGGCACCACCTTCTGTGATAGTCGTACCATTCGTTGAATTTTCTCCTACAATTGTAGTATTGATCGCTAACTGATTTCCTGCTATAGTATAAACACCTCCCCCATTATGAGCTGCTTCATTTGCAGAAATGAGGCTATTTTCAATAGTAACAAGAGCGTTGTTTCCGTTTAGATGAATTCCTCCACCGTTACCGGAGTTGGGAGAAACAGTATTTCCTATCGCTGAATTGGCAATTATTTCGGTATTTGTTAAAGTGAGATTACCATTTACCATTTCTATTGCACCACCGTTATGATTTGCTTCATTATTACTTATCGTTGAGTTCTGAACTAACACATCGCCGGTCGCATTCATAATAGCTCCACCCGAACCCTCTATTCCACTTGTTCTATTATTAGAGATGATTGAAAGGTTACTAATTGAAAGTACTCCTGCATTATTATAAATACCTCCTCCACCATCAATGTTATCGTCACCTTTAGCTTCATTTGCATCAATAAAAGTTTTTACTAGTGACATTCCACCATTTCCATTCCAAATAGCTCCACCTTGTCGTGAAGCCGAATTATTTGTAAAAATTGCATTGGTGAATATTGAATTCGAATTACCCAAAACAGCTACAGCCCCACCTATACCTTGCGGACCTTCGGTACGATTTCCTGTAAAAGTAGAATTAATGATTACTACATCATCCGGTGAGTTAGTAGCAATAGCTCCTCCGGCATAATGAGCTCTATTATTTGTAAAAGTTGAATTAGAAACGGTAAGCGTTCCACTTAATGCCAGACCCAAGGCCCCGGCACTTGTAGTAGAAGAATTTATTGTTGAATTACCAGTAAACACACAACGTTCAACACTTAAATTAGTTGCGGTTGCACCTAGTGCTCCGGCTCCATTAGTAGCGTTTGTATGATTTCCGTAAAATTCACAATCTATGAATCTAGCCGTGTTAACATATTTAATCCCTACGGCACCGGCATCATTAAACGAAACAGAATTTCTGAAAGTAATTCCTTGAACTTCCAGGTTATCGAAACCTATTGCACCGAAAACTCTGTAAATAGTATTCGAACTTCCATCCAAAATTGTATTTCCCGCTCCCGTACCGATAATCGTAAGGTCATCATGAGCTACGATCTTACCCGAGGTAACATTGATAGTATAATTATCATTAAAGGTTATAGTATTATGTCCCGGAGTTGCATCGGCATCTAAAACCGCCTGACGAAATGAACCAGGTCCATTGTCATGATTATTAGTTACTGTAAACTGAGCATAAGAAATTGAAGTTACTAAAAATACTAAAAGTAAAATTGGAGTAAAACTTGTTCTCATAATTTGGGGCTTTATTAAGTTTTAAGTTTTGTTGTTCAATAAGTATTAAAAATTGTATCAAATCATATTTTAAAATATCTTTCTATAGTAGGTATTTAATAATTCAGAAAGATATAAACTGATAAAACTTTTAATACGTTATTTCACTAACACGATGCTAATATATTACAGCTTCAGATAATTCCTACATGTTCTGTTATTTATTCGATATATTGTAATTTTTAAACGTTTAAATGCAGTTTAAGGATGCTTAAAATGTATTTTTTACACGATTGAAAGAGAAACCAGAATAAAATGTGTTCATCAATAATGATTATTAAGGGTGAAACTATACTATTTACATAATTTATCACAATACAGATCAGGATCTCCTGAGTTTATAAATTATTTCATGGTAAGAAAAAAGCCTTTCCGTAGATAGGCTTTAGATAAAGAAGTTTAATGATGTTATTTGTTTAAATAATTCAGAACATTTTTTTCTATTCTTTTATTTATTTCTGAAACATCTGCTTTTACGAATTTCTCTCCGGTTATATTTTCGTAGAGTTCAATATATCTTTCTGAAACGGTGGTGATATATTCATCACTCATTACCGGAACTTTTTGTCCTTCCAAACCTTGAAACCCATTTTGAATAAGCCACTGTCGAACAAACTCCTTAGAGAGTTGCTTTTGGGGCTCTCCCTTCGCCTGCCTTTCAGGATAGCCTTCGGCGTAGAAATAACGTGAGGAATCGGGCGTATGGATTTCATCGATTAGCACGATCTCGCCATCTTTCGTCTTTCCGAATTCGTATTTGGTATCGACTAAGATCAACCCTCTCTTTTTTGCGATCTCGCTTCCGCGTTGAAATAATTTTCGAGTGTAATCTTCGAGCCGGAGGTAGTCCGTTTCAGAAACAATCCCTCTTTTTAAAATATCATCTCGAGAAATATCTTCATCATGAGCGCCCATTTCAGCTTTGGTAGCAGGAGTTATGATCGGTTCCGGAAACTTGTCGTTTTCTTTCATCCCTTCGGGCATAGCTACTCCGCACAACAGTCGTTTTCCAAGTTTGTACTCTCTTGCGGCATGACCACTCATATAACCCCGTATAACCATTTCTACCTTAAAGGGTTCACAGGCCTCACCAATAGCTACGTTAGGATCTGGAGTTGCAATTAACCAATTTGGCACAAGATCTTCAGTATCCCGCATCATTTTGGTTGCGATCTGATTCAAAATTTGCCCTTTATACGGAATTCCTTTCGGCATTACGACATCGAAGGCACTAAGCCTGTCTGTTGCAACCATTAATAATTTATCGTCCTCAAGTGTGTATACTTCTCTAACCTTTCCGTGGTAAACACTCTTCTGACCAGGAAAATTGAAGTTTGTTTCTATAATAGTATTAGTCGACATTTTCAATAGCTTTATAGGCAGAAATCACTTCTTTTACCAAACGATGACGAATTACATCCTTATCGTCTAAATAGATCATTCCCACTCCTTTTACATCTTTTAACACCAATAATGCCTCTTTAAGTCCGGAAATCACCCTACGTGGAAGATCAATTTGTCCCGGATCGCCCGTGATCATGAATTTAGCACTTTTTCCCATTCGTGTTAAAAACATCTTCATTTGGGCATGTGTTGTATTTTGTGCTTCATCGAGGATAACGAAGGCATTGTCTAAGGTTCTACCTCTCATAAATGCCATAGGGGCGATTTGTATAACTCCTTTCTCAATATACGACTCAAGTTTTTCGTGAGGAATCATATCGCGCAATGCGTCGTAAAGTGGTTGCATATACGGATCGAGCTTCTCCTTTAAGTCTCCGGGTAGAAATCCTAAATTCTCCCCTGCTTCTACCGCGGGTCTGGTTAAAATAATTCGTTTTACTTGTTTTTCCTTTAGGGCCTTTACTGCCAATGCAACCCCGGTATAGGTTTTACCTGTTCCTGCAGGTCCTACAGCGAATACCATATCATTTTTGCCCATCATTTCTACGAGCTTTCGTTGATTAGCGGTCTGCGCTTTAATCAATTTACCGCTCACACCATGAACTAAAACTTCCCCGCTTTTTGCTGAAGTTTCATATTCATCCTTATCGCGACTAAGTAAAACCCGTTCTATTACATTTTCATCTATTTTATTGTATTTAGCGAAATGTTCGAGCAGCATAGTCATACGTCTATCGAACTCTTCGAGCACTTCTTCATCGCCGTAGGCCTTTATCTTACTACCGCGTGCTACAATTTTTAGTTTAGGAAAATAGTTTTTCAGGAGATCGATATTAGCGTTTTGAAGTCCGAAGAACTCTCTAGGGCTAATTTCAGTTAATTCGATAATAAGTTCGTTCAAAAGCAGAAAAATTAAAATAAATGATACAAAGCAAAAAATAGTTTTGCTACTCACAAAAGTAACCTATTTTTGTGGTAATTGAATTAACAAAATATCAACAATTCATTAATGCCGATCATTACACTTACAACCGATTTTGGAGAAAAGGATCACTTTGCAGGTGCGGTTAAGGGCGCAATTTACAGTGAATTAGACGATGTAAAAATTGTTGATATCTCACATTCAATTTCCCCATTTCACAGTACCGAGGCGGCTTATATCATTCAGAATGCTTATAAGAGCTTTCCACAAGGTACTATTCATATTGTGGGTATTGACAGCGAGTTAAACCCTGAAAACAAGCATATTGCTGTTTTTTTAGACGGTCATTACTTTATTTGCGCAGATAACGGGATCATTTCCATGTTGGTTAATGAGATCAATCCCGAGAAAATCGTTGAGATAAATATTCATGACCGAATCATTAGTAATTTCCCTGTGCTGGATGTATTCGTTAAAGTGGCTTGTCATATCGCACGTGGAGGTACTTTGGAGGTGATCGGGAAAACTATTTCAGAAATAAAACAGCTTACCGGAATTAAACCGGTAGTTAATGTTGAGGCCAATCAGATCATTGGAAATGTAATTTATATAGACAATTATGGTAATGTGATCAGTAATATTACCAAAAGTCAGTTTGAAGAAGTTGGCAAGGGTAGAGAATTTAAGATCTCTGCAAGAACAGCGAGTTTTACTAAGGTGCATACCCATTACAGCGATGCTATAAATTTTGACCTTCCAAGTGAAAAAAGAGAGGAAGATGGGAAAAAGCTAGCCCTATGGAATTCGTCCGGATATCTTGAATTGTCCATATATAAAAGTAATCCGAGTACCGTGGGGAGCGCCTCTACGCTCTTTGGATTGGAGTACCGAGATACAATTACCGTTAACTTTGCCAAATAATTAGTAGAATAAATTAAATTAAAATATGTTCACAAGAATTGTAAAGATGGAATTTGATGCGAGTGAAATTCCTGCTTTTCTTGCTAATTTTGAGGAAGTAAAATCGAAGATTAGGAATTTCCCGGGTTGTTTGTTCTTAGAATTGTATCGCGATAAAAATGATGATACCATTTTTTTTACTTACAGCAGGTGGCAGAAAGAAACAGATCTCGAAAATTATAGAAAAAGTGAGTTGTTCAAAGGAGTTTGGGCAACAACTAAACCAAAGTTTCGTTCTAAAGCGCAAGCCTGGAGTGTGGATACACTTACTACTGTTAACGGCTTAAATTAAACACCCATGGAATATACTTTTAAAAATTCTACAATTAAAAAGCTACTAACAAAAGATAAATGTTAACACTAATTAAACGCGAAATAAACAGCTTTTTTTCCAGTCCTATTGGATATTTGGTTGTGGCTATTTTTTTAGTGATCAACGGACTATTTCTATGGGTATTTAGTGGGAATTTCAATATACTGGATGCAGGTTTTGCCGATCTCTCAAGTTTCTTCGAGTTAGCGCCATGGGTTTTACTGTTTTTAATTCCTGCTGTAACGATGCGAGCGTTTAGTGATGAGAAAAAAATGGGAACATTAGAATTACTACTCACTAAGCCTATTTCGATTAGAAATATAGTGCTGGGAAAATATTTTGGAGCGACTTTACTAATTACAATCGCTATCATCCCTTCATTTTTATACATACATACCATTTCAAGTTTAGGAAATCCTCCCGGTAATTGGGATGTTGGAAGTACACTTGGTTCGTATATAGGGTTGTTATTTTTAATATTCGCTTACGCAGCAATTGGAATATTTGCCTCCACATTATCTCAGAACCAGATCGTTGCATTTATTCTGGCCGTATTTCTTTGCTTCCTGCTCTATTTCGGGTTTGAAGGGTTGTCTAGTATGAGCACCGGTTTCAATATTGCAAATCTTGGGATGAAAGCTCATTTTGACAGTGTGGCTCGCGGTGTTTTAGACACAAGGGATCTAATTTATTTTGTGAGTATAGCTGTTCTGTTTATTGCTCTAACCATATTAAATCTTCGAAAAGAATAGTGACGAAAAGCAAGATACATATTACAAAGTTTATAGGGTTGCTTGTTGGCGTTATTTTGTTAAATGTCTTCGGAAACTACTTTTACAAACGTTTCGACTTAACTCAGGATAAGCGTTACACCCTTTCGGAAGCGGCTAAGAATACTATTTCTGATGTGAACTCACCTATCATAATTGATGTGTTTTTAAAAGGAAATTTTCCTCCCGAGTTTAAAAGACTTCAAACTGAAACCAAGCAATTATTAGAAGAATTTACAGCCTACAATCCGAATATCAATTATGAGTTTATAGACCCTTTGGAAGATGAAGAAGACCCGGAAGCTGTAGAGAAGCAATTGTTTCAGATGGGTCTGAATCCTGCCGAAGTACAGGTAAGAGAAAATGGAAAGGTTAGCACAGAACGAATATATCCGTGGGCACTCGCTACGTACAATGAGAAAACTGTTAGGATCCCTCTCCTTAAAAATCAGTTAGGAACCACTTCCGAAGAACGTGTTAACAACTCTATTCAAAATTTAGAATACGCTTTTGCAGATGCTTTTAACAAGTTGGTTACCCCAAAAAAGCGCAGTGTAGCCGTTTTAAAGGGAAATGGCGAATTGGACGACAGGTATCTTGCAGATTTCCTAACCACCTTAAAGGAATACTATAGAATTGCTCCATTTACGTTAGATTCGGTTGCAGTATCGCCACAACGAACGCTAAACGACTTAAAGAATTATGATCTGGTGGTGATCGCTCAACCCACTGAAGCCTTTTCAGATTCAGAAAAATATATTCTCGATCAGTATATTATGAATGGTGGAGCTTCGCTGTGGTTATTAGATATGACAGAGCAGCGGGTGGATGAATTAAGCGGGAAGGTATTCGCCATTAAAAGAGACCTGAATTTAACGGATCTATTATTTAAGTATGGTATCCGAATTAATCCTAATCTTGTAAAAGATGTGATCTCTGCCCCTATTGTTTTAGCCACAGGTAATGAGAACGACTCACAATACAATCGCTATCCGTGGTTTTATTTTCCGTTATCGGCAAGCGATAATAATCATCCTGTCGTTTCGAATATTGAAGCTGTGAAATTCGAATATGTTAGTGAGATCGATACCCTTCAGAATGATGTAAAAAAGACCGTTCTATTAAGCTCCTCGCCTATTACTAAGCTTGCGGGTTTACCCGATGAGATCAATTACGATATCGATATTCCGAAGAATCTAAAAGTCGTTAATGAAGGTCCAAATCCTTCCGAATACAACGCAGGAGTGATACCGCTCGCCGTACTTTTAGAAGGCGAATTTCCTTCTGCATTAGCAAACAGGATAAAACCCTTTAAACTTTCCGAAGACAAAACGAAAAGCATTGCTACCAAAATGGTGATCATAAGCAATGCAGATATTATTAAAAACCAGTTTCAGGGAAACAGACCTTTAGAATTGGGCTTCGATAAAATGACTCAATCGATGTACGGAAATAAAGAATTTCTACTCAATACGGTAAATTATCTGTTAGACGACACCGGACTTATAAACATTAGGTCCAAAGAAATTTCGGTTCCTTTTCTTGATCCGTTAAAGACTGCTGAAGAAAGAACAAAGTGGCAAGTGATCAACCTGTTGCTACCACTGGGATTGCTGGTAATTTTTGGTCTCGCTTTTACATACTTCCGAAAACGAAAATACACACGATAAATGTTAATAAGTTTGTTTTATCAAACTAGGCAATTGAAATATATTTGTAGGTAAGCTAAAAGTCAATTTCAACCTCTTTGAAATGCTTCAGAGGTTTAAAATATAATTTGCATGAAATTCATTGTATCGAGTTCCTATTTATTAAAACAACTACAAGTATTAGGCGGCATCATAAACAACAACAATACGCTTCCAATTTTAGATAATTTTTTGTTCGATCTGGATAATAATAACCTCACTGTTTCTGCTTCAGATCTGGAGACTACTATTGCTTCCAAACTGGAAGTAGAAAGTAGTGAAAAAGGGAGTGTTTGTATTCCTGCCAGATTGTTATTAGACACTTTAAAAACTTTTCCTGAACAACCTTTAACCTTTACCGTTGAGGATAATAACACCATTGAAATTAGTTCGAACCACGGAAAGTACGCTTTGGCTTATGCCAACGGAGAAGAGTTTCCAAGCGCTGTAGAGTTAAAAGAGCCAAGTTCTACTGTTTTACAGGGTGATGTCTTGGCAACCGCCATCAGCAAGACTATTTTCGCCAGTGGAAACGATGACCTTCGTCCGGTGATGAGTGGGGTCTTTTTTCAGTTTTCTTCGGAAGGGCTTACGTTTGTGGCAACCGATGCACATAAATTGGTAAAATATGCCAGAACTGATATTTCGGCAACTGAAACAGCCGAATTCATCATGCCAAAGAAACCTTTGAATCTTTTAAAATCCATTCTTGCAGGTAGCGAAGATGAAGTAACAATTGAGTACAACGAGAGTAATGCAAAATTCACTTTCGACAACACAGAAATGATCTGTAGATTGATCGACGGTAAATATCCAAATTACGAAGCTGTAATTCCGAAGGAAAATCCGAACAAACTAAGCATTGACAGAAATCAATTTTTGAACAGTGTACGACGTGTTTCCATATTTTCGAACAAAACTACACATCAAATAAGATTAAAGATCGCGGGAGCCGAATTAAATATTTCGGCAGAAGATATCGATTACAGCAATAAAGCAGAAGAACGACTTACCTGCGATTATCAAGGTGATGATATGCAGATAGGTTTCAATTCGAGATTTCTTACCGAGATGCTGAACAATCTAACCAGCGATGATGTTTCTTTAGAAATGTCTTTACCCAATCGTGCGGGTATTCTAACCCCTGTAGATGGTCTGGATGAGGGCGAAAATGTAACAATGTTGGTAATGCCGGTGATGCTGAATAATTAAGTCGGGAGCTGAAAAACTTCCCAGAGCTTGTAAAATCATTATAATTTTAGAATTAATATTAAAAACCTGCAAAAAGTTATCTTTCTGCAGGTTTTTCTTTTGTCGGCACATTTTTAAAGCGAACTAATCTTCCCTTTTTCAACTTTTCCTTTAATCTTTAATAACTTATTTCCTTCTGAAGCATTAGATATTACCGTTATAGTTTTAGAAAATGTTCCTATCCTATTGGTTGCATATTTAACTCCAATTTCGCCTGTTTCACCGGGTAACACGGGTTTCTTTGGCTTTGTAGGTACGGTACATCCGCAACTGGTTTTAATACTCGCAATAATAATAGGTGCCGTTCCAACATTTGTAAATGTAAATGTGCGTACGCCATCCGAGTTCGCGGCTATTGTTCCATAATCTATTATTTCAGAATCAAATTCAAAAATGCCTTGATCGCTCTGTGTCGTACTCTGAGCGACAATATTTATTGAACTACAAAAGATGATTACAACGAAAATGTGACGAAGTAACCTAAAGGTTGATTTTTTAATTGGTTGAAAGTGTGTACTAATCATAATTAATGTTTTTAAGATTTACAGTCTAACAAACCTCCTTAGATTTTATGGGAATAATAAGAAGCGATGGGTTGAATCGAGTACTAGTCCCCGTTTGAATTGCAGATATCTTTGATGACATGTTATTCTTTTATCGATGAATAAGAAATAACGACTAAATAGATAATTATGAAAACACTTAAAACACTAACTATCCTGCTTCTAACATTGGCAATTGTGTCCTGCAACAAAGACGACGGAGATAGCGTAGGGCAAACAGATCCGGAGGTAAGATTTAACGCTACAATTAATGGTGGTACCTTTACTAATTATAATTCTACTCTCGGGTTTTATGATGCCGGAAGCAGTGATGGTACACTAACGTTGAATATAACCGATGCCAATAATAACGTTATAAGAATATTCCTAAATAGTACAGATGGACTTAACGGAGGGGTTGTAAAGGAAGTAAACAATGTGGATCCTAATAATTTTGTAACCCAGGTTGTAATTCGCGATCAAGCAGCAATGATCACCTATAACTCAATTTCCGGGACAATTACAATTCTTGAAAGCCTTGTAAGTGCTGAAGATCCGGATTATCGCCTTGTAACAGGAGGTTTCAATATTGTTGCGAGCACGAATACCGGAGGCGATGTAACTATGATTGGAAATTTTGAGTATTTTAAATATCTTCAATAAAAAGATCTAAAAACTAAGAAAAAACCCACCGATTGGTGGGTTTTCTTTTTTTTTAGATAAAACGTATAGTTCCGAAATAACTTGGTGGTTCTCCGTTACTTGCTTTAATCGCATTAACAATAGGGAGAATAAAGCCCATCGCGCACACAAAAATTAGCATTAAGATCCCCAGACCTAATAATAAAATAGCCGGAATACTTATAATCGCGTAAAGTAATAGACTAATTTGAAAATTGATAATAGATCTACCGTGTTCGTCTAACCCTTCTACTCTATCTTTTGAACTCGCCCATATAACTAACGGGACTATGAGTCCGCCAAATCCTGTAATATATGTTAGTAACTGTGACAAATGTGTGATAACCAGCAATTGATTATCGGTTCTTTTTTTAGTGGGGTTGATGACTTCCATTTTTGATTGATTTTTTTGATTGTACTTAATAAGTAGTAAGAAAAACTAAAATGTTACATCAAATATGATATTTCATATGATGTGCTAAGCAATAAGGAGTGAGAACATTGTATAATAAAAATGTCTCGTTTCAGTAAATAGGGACTGTTGATACAAACTTCTTATCAATTAAACATTAGGTTTTCAGTTTCAAATCTAATACCTTTAAAGTATTGAACATCTAGTGCATTTTAATTTTAGAATTTTCAATTTTAACTAACCATTTTATGAATAATTCACTGAGTGCAGAAATTTTCAAAAAATTTAATGTTAAAGTTTTAGGTGAAGGTATACAGCCTATGATGTTTGCGCATGGTTATGGCTGTGATCAAAACATGTGGAGGTTTGTGTATCCTCATTTCGAGAAACAATACAAAATCATACTTTTCGACTATATTGGCGGAGGTAAATCTGATATTGACTCCTATTCTAAAGAAAAATATAGTTCGTTGCAGGCGTATGCAGACGATGTAATTTCAATTTGTACTGGATTAAATCTAACTAACGTAATCTTCGTTGGGCATTCTGTTAGTGCTATGATCGGTGTTTTGGCATCCAATAAGAAGCCTTCATTATTTTCTCACTTAATAATGATAGGTCCATCACCCAGATATATTAATGACTCAGAATATATAGGGGGGTTCGAGAATGAGGCGATTGAAGAATTAATGGAAGCATTAGACAGTAATTATTTAGGCTGGTCGGCTTCGATGGCACCTGTGATCATGGGAAATTCCGATCGTCCTGAATTAGGAGATGAATTAACAAATAGTTTTTGTCAGACCGATCCTGAGGTCGCCAAAAATTTTGCCAGAGTCACCTTTCTATCAGATAACCGAGAAGATCTGCAAAATGTCATTACCCCCACCCTGGTACTCCAATGTTCTCAAGATGTTATAGCTCCTGTAGTCGTTGGTGACTATGTGGCTAAGAATATAAAAAACTCTGAATACAAACTTTTAAATGCAACCGGCCATTGTCCTAACTTAAGTGCTCCGGAAGAGACAGTAAGTGCTATACAGGAATACTTGCAAAAAAAAGAGCATGTCTAAAGATAACGAGTCTAAAAGATTTGATCGAGGTCGATTAAGGGCCGCTCTCGAGTTATACGACAATTCTCCTTGTGGTTCGATCTCATTTCAAGATGATGGTCTAATAACCGATTTAAACAGTACTCTATCAAATTGGTTGGGATATGACAAAAAAGAATTGATCCATATACGCACTTTACCCAGTCTGTTTAAAATTGGTGGGCAAATATTCTTTGAAACTCATTTCTTTCCGTTAATAAAAATGCAGGGTTTTATAAAAGAAGTGTATTTTGATATTGTAAGGAAAGATAAAAGCATATTACATTGTTTGATAAATGTTAGAGAAATTCAGGCAACAGGAAATCAACCTACCAACTATCAAGGCACTATTTTAGATATTTCAGATCGTTGGCAATATGAAGCTGAAATCTTAAAAGCTAAACGAAAAGCGGAAGCCGATTCGAAAGCAAAAGCAGATTTTTTGGCTACGATAAGTCATGAAATAAGAACACCGTTAAATTCTATACTTGGTATTGGAAATCTCCTTCATCAAACCCCGTTAAACGAAAATCAGAAAGAGTACGCCAGACTCCTTCTTCATTCTTCCGAGCATTTGTTGAGTTTAGTGAATAACCTATTAGATCTGAGTAAGATTGAAGCTAATAAAATTCAATTAGAACAAAAACCTTTTAATCTCTATGATCTTGCTGATGTTTTAAAGCATACGTTTTCAGTTAAAGCACAGCAAAAATCAATCGATCTTCATTTAAATTTGGACGAACGTGTCCCGCAAAATCTCCTTGGAGATCCGGTAAAACTGAAACAGGTTCTAACTAATTTAGTTGGTAACGCTATAAAATTCACAAAAGAGGGCCACGTTTCCATCTCAATAACATTAGTAAAAGAATACAAGAAAAGTGTACTACTGTTATTTGAAGTAACCGATACCGGCATAGGAATTCCCGAAGAAAAACTGGAAGCTATATTTCATGAATTCTCACAAGCCAGTTATGATGTGAGTGTGGAATTTGGTGGCACAGGGCTTGGATTAACTATTAGTAAGAAGATTCTTGAGCTTCACAAGAGTAACTTAAATGTATCAAGCAGTTTAAATTCGGGATCTACTTTTAGTTTTAATATTAGGTATAAAAAATACGGTCGGGAATTAGATGAGGAAGAGAAAGTTTCTGCTGCCTCGAGATCAGATAATTTTAAAAATATTAACGTATTGGTAGTTGACGATAATCCCGATAATATTTTTATTGCGGCACAGTATTTAGAACAATGGAACATTAACTATATGACCGCCGATAGCGGGTATAGCGCGATAAGCCTTTGCGAAACCACCGATTTTGATGTTATTTTGTTGGATCTGCAAATGCCAAAAATGAATGGTTACGAAACCGCACAAGAAATCCGAAAGAGAAAGACTGAAAAAAAACCTACTATTGTGGCATTTTCGGCTTCGGCTAAAGGTGAAGTACAACAACAACTTTTGAAGGCTGGTATTGACGATTATCTCCCCAAGCCGTTTCAGCCTCAGCACTTATATGAAACCTTAGTAAAGTATCAAAATATCGATGAGCCAAAACAGTTATCAAATATATCAGATCAAGAGAAGTTGGTTGAAAATAAATCCAAAAAACCAAAATTCAAAAGCAAAAAGAAACCGGCAGTTTCCGCAAGTTTTAGTTTGACTCGATATAAGAAAATGGCTAAGAATAAACCTGAGTATCTTAGAAAATTCAGATTAAGTACTCTTGATGCATTAATTAGTTATCAAAAGGACTTTAAAAAAGCTATTAAGAAAAGGGACATCGAACAACTTTCCAATCTCATTCATACCAGTACGATGTCCTTATATTACATACAGGCAGATAATTTGAGTGAGCTTTTAAAAGAGTGTAGAACTTTGTTGCGTTCAACTCCCATTAATGAGCAATCTCTAAGTACTTCCATAGAAGAATGTAATGAAGAATTTAAGAAGATTATTGAAGGATTAAAAAAAGAGTAATAACAAACCTCTAAAAGGAATTTGTATTTTTGCTCAATGATTTATCACGACACTATTGTTGCTTTAGCGACACCTGCCGGCGCGGGAGCCATTGCTGTTATCCGACTTTCGGGGGAAAATGCTATCGCTATTGCTACTAAACTGTTCAAATCGGTATCAGGAAAGGAGCTTTCTAATCAGAAGTCACATACAGTACATTTAGGGCATATAAAGGACGGTAAGAGAATTATTGATGAAGTGCTTATCACGATCTTTAAGAATCCGAATAGTTATACCGGGGAGGATGTTGTGGAAATTTCATGTCATGGAAGTGCGTTCATACAGCAAGAAATTATACAATTATGTCTTCGGAATGGCTGTAGAATGGCAACTGCGGGAGAATTTACCTTGAGAGCTTTCTTAAACGGAAAAATGGATCTTAGTCAGGCCGAAGCAGTAGCAGATCTCATTGCAAGTGATTCGGAAGCATCACATCAACTGGCGATACAGCAGATGCGTGGCGGGTTTTCGAATGAAATAAAGGTGCTTCGGGAGGAACTGCTCAACTTCGCTTCCCTTATTGAATTAGAATTGGATTTTGCTGAAGAGGACGTGGAGTTTGCCAACAGAGAGGAATTTCAGAAATTAATACATAGAATAACGCAGGTTTTAAAACGACTAATCGATTCGTTTGCCACAGGTAATGTGCTAAAAAATGGTATTCCGGTTGCGATCGTGGGGGAACCCAACGTTGGTAAATCTACACTTCTCAATGCCTTACTTAATGAGGAAAGAGCTATTGTGAGTGATATTGCCGGTACTACTCGCGATACCATTGAAGATGAATTAAGTATTGGCGGAATTGGTTTCAGATTTATTGACACGGCTGGTATTCGTGAAACTGTTGATGTTATTGAGGGACTTGGAATAAAAAAAACCTTTGAAAAAATTGAACAGGCGCAGGTAGTGATATTTTTAGTGAGTAGTGTTCAATTGGCAGAGGGTAGCGATGCAGTTTCCAATTTTAAAGTAGAAATTGAAAAAATAAGGAATCGGTTTCCACAAAAACAAATGGTGATAATCGCTAATAAAGTAGATCTGCTATCCAATGAGCAAATTTCAAGTATGAAATCTAAAATCTCAAATATCCATTTACTCTCTGCAAAGACCGGAAATGGTGTTGACAATCTTAAAAATACCCTTCTGGAATTTGTAAACATGGGAGCTCTTCGTAACAATGAGACCATTGTGACCAATTCACGGCATTACGATGCGCTACTCAAGGCGTTTGAAGAAATAACCAAGGTTCAGGAAGGTATTGATGCCAATTTAAGTGGAGATCTTTTGGCGATCGATATAAGACAAGCACTTTATTATTTCGGCGAGATCACTGGAGAAATTACAAATGATGATTTGCTGGGGAATATCTTTGCAAACTTTTGTATTGGCAAATAATTTTCCCATATGTTGCACGTGTCAAATAATAATTTACATTTGCCGGCATTTTAACGCAAAGTAAATTTTTATAAAAAAATGAAAAAAGTAATTTTTAGTGCCTTAGCATTAGTATTGATGGTATCTGTTTCTTCTTGTCGTAATACAGAAGAAAAAACTGAGGAAGTAACAACTATTGAAGAAACAGTTGAGACTCCAATGATTGAAGAAGCTGAAGAAACTGCCCTTGAAACTAATGTTGAAGTAACTGATACCACTGCTACGATCGTTAACGAAGTTAAGCAGTAATTAGATTAGATCATAAGTTCGAGTACAGTCTTTGCTTGAACCCTAAAGCTCTGCCTCGGTAGGGCTTTTTTTATTCTTATCAATTCTTCTAAGCAACGCCATTCATAGTTATGAGCGTTGTCCCCCAAACAATTAAGGAAGAGATGAAGATCCCAATAGTATTTGCCCAAAAGGCCTTTCCTTTTTCAATTTTAAACAAATAAGAAGCAATACTACCAGCGTATACTCCTGTACCGGGCAACGGAATTGACACAAAGAAAATTAACCCCCAAAATCCGTATTTTTTTATCTTATTGCCCGAACCTGTCTTCGCACGTCGTGCTACCCAAATCGCAGATCTTTTATAAAATTTCCATCGCAACAGATTACGGTTTATTTTATCGAGGAAAAACATCATTAAAGGAAAAACCAAAACATTTGCCGCAAAACAAAGCGCAAAAACCAAATAAATATTAACACCATTGACCATACCATAGGGAATCCCCACCTTGGCTTCACCAAAGGGAGACAAACTCCATAATATTGCAATAATTATATCCTGAATCATGATATCATTTAAAGGGCTGCAAAATTAATAATCAAATAGTTAGTTTGATAATTTGTTTTCATAAAGTTTTGACAAAAACACTAAATATCTGATTTAAAACGAATTATTTTAAATTTTGGTATTTCAAAGCTATTGCATCCACACAATTAATTCCGTCGATCGCTGCCGAAATTATTCCCCCGGCGTAACCGGCGCCCTCTCCGCAAGGATACAATCCTCTTAAATCAATATGCTCTAAAGTTTCAGTATTACGCGGAATTGAAACAGGAGATGACGTTCTACTCTCGGGTGCGTGTAAAACTGCGTCGTTAGTATAATATCCCTTCAGTTTTTTTCCGAAGAGAACAAACGCTTTTTTTAACCTTTTAGAAATTAATTGGGGTAAAACCTCATTTAGATCGGCCGAAACAACTCCCGGCTGATACGAAGTTTTTGGAAAATCTACCGACAGTTTTCCATTGACGAAATCTACCATTCGTTGGGCTGGGACCGCTTGAGTCTTTCCTCCTGCCTCCCAACATCTTTTTTCTACATATTTCTGAAAATCTAAACAAACAAAAGGATCATTCGCCTTAAAATTCGGAAGATCTGACGGCTCAACACTCACCACGATACCCGAATTTGCGTAAGGATTATTTCTTTTACTTGGGCTCCATCCATTGGTAACTACTTCCTCTTGTTGTGTCGCGCAAGGCGCTATGATGCCTCCCGGACACATACAAAAGCTGTAAACTCCTAACCCATCAATCTGCTCCACCAGCGCATAGGTAGCCGGTGGTAAATAGGGATTTTCACAGTCTCCGTGGTACTGAATTGTATCGATGAGTTCTTGAGAATGCTCAATTCGAACACCAATAGCAAAGGGTTTTGCTTCAATTTTAATCTCCTTTTTGTGAAGAAGATAAAAAATATCTCTAGCCGAATGTCCTGTTGCCAAAACTACATTTTCGAAATGCTTCCAGTCACTATCGTTTATTTGAATAGCTTCAATATGATCATCACTAATGCTAAGATCTGTGAGTTTTGAATTAAAATGAACTTCTCCCCCGGCCTCAATTATCGCTTCGCGCATAGCTGTAATGATCTTGGGAAGTTTATTGGTGCCAATGTGAGGATGGGCATCAACAAGAATGTCTGGATCTGCGCCAAAATGCACGAACCACTCCATAGCTTTTAAAACATTACCGCGTTTTTTTGATCGAGTGTATAATTTTCCGTCGGAGTAGGTTCCGGCGCCACCTTCGCCAAAACAATAATTAGATTCCGGATTTACGATGTGTTCTTTGTTGATCTTGGCAAGATCGAAACGTCTGGAACGAACATCCTTTCCGCGTTCGAAAACGACAGGCCTTAATCCTGCCTCAACAGCCCTCAATGCGGCATACAATCCTGCCGGTCCCGCACCAATGATCGCTATTTCGGGAGCATCGGTTACATTCTTCGGAATAAACGGCAAAATTATTTCTCGTTCTTGGCCCTTCAGCCAGAATTCAATTTGCAAATTGTATTTTATCGGGTTCCTGCGAGCATCAATCGAACGCTTTCGTATGCGCCAATCTGTAATTAAGTCTTTCCGAAGCTTAGCTTTTTCTAATGCTCTTTCCAGGACATAATTGTCGTCTTCAATTTGCTTTGGCAAAACAGAAATTTGTACCAGTGTGCTCATACGAAGCAAAGATACTGCAATGGTTTAATTCTATCTCTATGATTATCGTTTACTAATTTTATTGCTGGAAATAGCTCGTTGCCTTGAACATTTAAAACGATTTATTTCTGAACTTCGTTTTTTGAGATGTTTAGTGCTCACACCACTATTCACTCGTTTTCTCCATAATTTGAAACTGCTTTCTTTTAATTGAGAGCGCATCACTTTAATAACATCCTTTTCGGGTAGGTTAAACTGATATGCAATCGCTTCAAAAGGTGTACGATCTTCCCACGCCATTTCTATGATCCTGTCCAATTCTCTTTCTGAAAAGTTTTCTAAAATTTTCATAGCATTATTTACAGTGAAACCTTGTTCCAGATTTGATCGGCATTGAGGTAAAAGCTCCCCACAAAATCGAAATTGCATTCGTTAGGTGCGATTACAGATAAAAATGATTCGGACTTCTTATCTCTATATAAATGATAAGTTTCACCAATTATAGGTTCAAAATTGAATTTGGCGTTATAAACTAAATTATTGTATTCAAATTGTTCCATCATCCTTTGATGTGATGCCTGAAGTTCTAAGTGACGTGCTCGAAATTGCTGATTTACTTTGTGGATATTCCGATTCTTCCAAGTTGCGGTGTCTTTAGTTGTAATAGAAGGCGCTCCCACGTTGGTGCCATACGGCCTGAGAGCGGCATCATATGTCTGTTTTTCAGAATCGAAAACAACATTATCGGGTATATTCTCTTTCATGATCGAAATGCAGTATTAATTTAATGCTTCCAGTTTTTTCATAATTTCTTCTGCCTCATACATCTTTTGATCGCTCAATTTGCGATTGGTTGTGGACAACCTGTAAGCTTCGCTTTGCAACTTTTGATATTGGTCGTACAATTTTTCTTTTTCAGTTTTCTTTTTAAATAAGCCGAACATAATATTTGATTTAAATTTTAAAACTTACAATACCGCAATCCATTTCAAATATTTGACCCGAAATTGAGGCGGCTTTTTCAGACAGTAAAAAGGTTGCCATTTCAGCAACTTCTTTAGGTTCTAAATATTTTTTAAGAGGGTGACGTTCTATCATTTTAGCTGTCATTTTCTCATTCCGAAGTAACTTTGAAGCTAAATCTGTATCCGTTACCGTAGGGGCAATTGCGTTTACACGAACCGTTGGAGCGAATTCGGCACCTAAGGATTTTACCAACCCCTCTATCGCAGATTTCGAAGCAGCTGTGCTTGTATGATATGGCATACCTAATTTAGATGCCACCGTGCTAAATAAAATAATTGATGAATGGTTCCCTTTTTTCAGGATATCAATATATTTCTGAATGGCTCGTACGGCACCTACCACATTTATCTCAAAATCTGATCGGAAATCATCTAGGCTCAGTCCTTCAAAAGGTTTTAAATTAATACTTCCGGGACAATAAATTAGAGAATCTGCCTTTTCAATATCCGGCAATTCGTCGGTTAGGATATCACAGCTGTAATGGGTAAGGTTTTCGTGTTCCACTTCAGGTCTCGATCTGCTAATATTTATAACATGATTCTTCTGAACCAATACATCTAAAATAGCACGACCAATACCTCTGCTTCCACCAAGTATTATAAATGTTCTCATCTTGTATTATTTGCATAAAAATACGTAATGTTTAATCTTTTAGTCTATTTATTAAACATTCCATGGGAATCATTTAACAAATATTTATAGTTTGGTAAGAAATGTAATGATAACCTGAATCATTACAATCATTTAAAAGGCGGTGTCCTAATTTCTATCGCTTCTGTAGAACTCTAATCCTAACCTGTTTTTTGTGAGTATTATTAGCGCTATTCTGATACGTCGATGACTAATTAGATCTTTCTGAAGTTCGGCGTTTTCTTAAGCAGGTATTGTAAAGTAAAATGTTGAGCCTTGTCCTTCTTCCGAAGTAAGCCAGATTTTTCCATTATGGCAATCTATGATCTTCTTTACATGGGCAAGTCCAATCCCTGTACCTTCATATTCTTCCCGCGCGTGTAGCCGCTGAAAAATGGAAAATATACGTTCCTGATATTGTTCCGCTATACCTATTCCATTATCCTGAACAGAAAACAGCCACATTTCTTTGGTGGAGTCTTTCTCACCGGATATTTTTTTAACGGAAATATTTACGACAGGAGCAACATTGGGTTTTTTAAATTTTACCGCATTCGAAATCAGATTCTGAAAGACCAATCTCAGTTCCACTTTTGAAGCAAAAACGGTTGGAAGTTGTTGTGTAGTTAGTGTTAGTGCACTTTCTTTTATTACCTCTTTAAGATCAAGTTTTATTTCCTCTATTAATTTGTTACAATCCACTTCTGAAAGGTCATTCATTAAGCCCAGACGCGAATGTTTTAAGAGAGCGTTTATTAATTCCCGCATTCTCACACTGGATTCGTGGATATACGTAAGCGTATCGTTTGCAGTTTCATCCAGTGAATCTTTGTAATCCATCCGAAGAAGTTCGATTAGACTTGTAATCGTATTCAAAGGTTCTTGTAAGTCATGACTAGCTATATACGCAAATTGTTCCAGATCATTGTTTTTAAAAATAAGTTCGGTTGCCTGTTGCTCTATTGCCTTATTCTTTTCTTCCAACTCTCTGTTTAATCTTTTCTTAGAAAGATAACTTCTGAAAATTATAATTCCGGCGAGGAAAATTAATCCGGCGATCACCAACAATAGAATATTGTTTAATTTTTGTGATTCAATGATCGTATTTTGTTCTTTGAGGATCTCGTCTCTTTCTTTGATGCTGTCATTTAATTCTGATAAGACTTCTTGTTGCTCCTGGATAATATCGGCACTATTGGCAATATCCTGTTCCTGGCTCTTTATAAACACAAGTTGTTCTTCAATATTTCTTTCCAGTTCTCTTTCAATCAAGACCTTATCCTGGTATTTTTTATTCTGAAGTTCGTTCTGAAGCCATAAAACATCGATGGTATCTTTCTGCTTAAGAATTAAATCCTCTGAAACATCCAGAGCTACTTTTTGGTTTTCGATTTGTTGCTGCTTTTTATCAAGTTCAGATTCTTTATTCTGAATTGTCTTTTTTTGAACTTCTTGTTTTGAGATTTCCTGAATTCTGGATTTTTCAGCTAAACGGTACAGCTCCTTCCATTTTTCAGCTGTGCTTATGGCATTTTCAGCCAAGCTTGGAGCTAAAACGAAATTCTCATTTTTCAGAAGGGATTCATTAATTTCATATTCGAACGAATCTCCAATATTGACCATATTGATCATTGAAGAGTTATATCTGTAATCTTCAGAAATAAGTAGGACATTTTCACCACTAATCTTACTTATAATATATTCGATATCGAAATTATACTTACTGTTCACATACAGCAAATCTATATTGGCAATATCCTTGACCTTTTGAAAGCGAGTTACTTCTATCTGCTTATTCGAAATTCTTCGTTGCTGTGACATTACCTGCAGGTCGGAAGCTGTTCTATCGGGACCTAGAACACCTATTCTAAAAACATCACTTTCAGAATTAGCCGGCCAGCCCACCTGCTGAGCGAAATTATAAATGAAAATGGTTCTTTGAAGTCTTTTAACTTGTTCATTTTCTGTGTTCTGCGCTCTCATTCCATGAGAAGCAAGTAACAGCAATGCAAGAGACAGGAACGAAACGATCCTCCAGAATTTTATCATCTGAGTATTTAGGCTATTCATTAGAGTCTAAGTAATAATCTAAGGTAATAGTTGGCTCCGCTAACACCAAATTGTTGCACCCTTCTACTGTATACAAAGTTACCATCACTGGTATTTGCAGAATGGGTATGCGCATCGGGATACACATTAAAAACATTATTGCCTCCCAGAGTACATCTAATGTTATTGTTCAACTGATAGGAAATAGTCATATCTGTAACCAACTTTGGCGAAAAGGTTTGATCTCGAGTTTCTACTATTCCGTTGTACTCATTAAGCACCCAATTATCGGGGTCCCCATCTTCCGGGTGTAAATATTTAACTTCCCCGAAAAGTGTATTTCCTAATTGAAATCTATATTTATCGAACTCATACGATATTAACGAATTCAACTTAAAATTAGGCTGTGCGTTCTCTACTCTAGACACTTCTTCTCTATTAAAAAGTACTTGTTCTTGTCCTTCTAACGCAGCCGGCACCTTAATAGGTCCAACTACTTTCGTATCAGTTACGTTCGCGGAGAGGGCTACATTCAGTTCACCAATCCCTAACGACTCTTTATAGTTAAAGGAGACATCTCCCCCCGATGTGCGTGAATCGATAGCATTTGTAAAAAATTGAGCGGCCCCTACATTAAAGGGTTCTAATATTTCTTCGTAGCCTTCGGCAAATTGCCCCGATAAGACAATTCTGTCTTTTATATTAATCAAATAATAATCGAGACTATAAGTAAACTTCTCTAGTAGTTTTCCGCTAAGTCCTGCACTAAAATGTTTGGAGATCTCAGCACTTAAATTTTCAATTCCGAAGGCTTCATTGGCCACGGCACTTTCGTTATTAAAGGTTCCTACCTGAACGATATCGCCATCTATAAACTGAGTGCTTATATTCTGAAAGAACACTTGATGCAAGGAAGGTGCCCGAAATCCCTTTGAAAAAGATCCCCGAATGCTCAACTTATCATTAAACTGGTAACGAGATGATAACTTATAAACCCCCTGACTACCGAAGTCATTGGAAGACTCATACCTACCTCCAATTTTAAAAAGAAATTTCTCGGTAATATTTGCGTCAAGATCAATATATCCGGCACTATTGGTGCGAAATCTGTTTAATTCGTTCTCCGGTTGTATTCCCGGAAAAACTTGTGCTCCGGGTATTCTGGGAAGATCTTCTCCATTTTCATCTACATAGGTTGAACCCCCATCGACGAATGATGCTTCCTCACCTGCTATAATTTGATAATTTTCAACTCGTAATTCGGCTCCAAAAGCCAGGTTCATTCCCTCGAAAATATTGAATGGTTTTGAAATATCCAGATTTGTAGTGTTTTGGTGGTAGACAAATCCACCCGAGTAAAATGTTCTAGGGGAGGTAATACCTAATGATGCATTATTCGAATTATTTACCGTATAGTCAATTCGATTACTTCCAATAGAGTGACTAAAATCTATATTAAAATTATTCTTGATCCCTTTAACGCCAATTACCACGGCGTCATCTTGAATATCGGTTAGAATTTCGGGAGAAAAACCGTTTGGGTAAAGTTCTAACACTACACGATCTCTTTCTCGGGGAAACCTGTAAAAGCCTTTGCCTTTGCCCTCTCTGTAATTTCTGCCACCGTGTAAGTATATGGTAGCATTTGGGGACATATTAAACTCTCCGTTAAAATACAGGGCAAGGTTTTGAGTTTCTGCATTCCCAATTTCCATCACACGTCGATCTGAATACTCAACTTGATCAAAAAAATTATTCTGCTCAATTAATATTTCGTCTTGCACAGGGTCATCAGAAAAAACAAGACCGGTATAGTTGCCTGCTCTGTTGGTAGCGTTTCTGTTTCTGTATTCAGCGGTTAAATTCAGAAAACCGTTATCCCCTAATCTAAGTCCGAAATTCCCTGAAGAATAATTTTCAAAACCATCGCCTTCAGAATTAATTAATACTCGGTTATCAATATCAATTACCTCAGTTTGCTTCTTGAGAATAATGTTGATCACACCTGCGATTGCATCAGACCCGTATTGAGAAGTGGCTCCTTCTCTTAAGATCTCGATTCTTTCTATAGTCGCCAAAGGAATCGCGTTAAAATCGGTACCTACACTACCTCTTCCAACGGTACCATTAACATTTAGAAGTGAACTATTATGTCGTCTTTTGCCATTTATAAGTACTAGTACTTGGTCTGGTCCTAAACCTCGTAAAGTAGCGGGGTCAATATGATCTGTTCCATCTGCAACTGTTTGATGAGTTGAATGAAAGGAAGGCGCTAAATAATGAAGTACAGAACCTAATTCCATTCTCGAAGAATTTGAAATTGCCTGTGGAGAAATAATATCGACAGGTGCTGAGGTTTTCAAGCTTGAAGTTGGAGTTCCTCTTGATCCTAACGAAATTGGTTGATCAATACTAAAACCTGTTTCCAGTACGAAATCCAGTTGAGCAGATTCGCCCACTCTAACTACAACCGATTGGGATTTCTTAATATACATAACAAAAGAAGCCGCAATTACGTACTCACCTTCTTCAACCGAAAACGAATAGTTTCCGTTTACATCGGTGGTAGTAACAGTATTCAAACCTTCAATACTTACGGTGGCTCCCGGAAGATTTCCAAACTGATCTGAAACATTTCCCGTGATCGTTGCTCTTTCCTGAGCAGGTAGGAGATTCGGAATTAAAAATACAATAAAAACAAAAGTAACATGGAGGGGAAATATAAAATTACTTTTCAATCTAGTGGGTATTTGGATGGATATCATTTAGTCGCTAAAATTGAAATGTGTGTAAACCTATAAAAAAAATATTAATCTAATGAGCTGAATTTAATTAATGGCTAAAGTGTTTCTCAAGCACTTCGTTTAGCAAACTTGCGGAAAGAGGCTTATTGATATAATCATCTACAGAGAAATCGTTTATGGATTTCATTACTTCATCGGGATTAGACGATGTGGAAAGCAGTATTATTTTTATACCGTTAGTAATTTTATCATCTAAATTTTCGAACGCTGTTAGAAATTCCCATCCATTCATCCCGGGCATGTTGATATCCAGAAAAATGAGATTAGGTTTATTCTTTGAAGTCGAAAGCAAAGTAAGGGCTTCTTGTCCCCCCTGAACGGCATCTACATATTCAAATCCCATATGCCTTGACACCATCATCTTGTTAAAAAAATTGGTAGCTTTATCATCATCGATTAGAAGAACTCTCTCTACCACACATTCTGTAAAATCCATCATATCACAAATGTAATATTAAATAAGAATTTTTACTAAATGTAGTATTGTAGAAGCAAAATTTTTCGCTTATCGTATCATAATAAACGATAATAAGCATGTAGATTTTTTGGGATACTTCGGAAAGAGATGCTACGTTTAAAAAGTGTGAGTATATGATAAGGATCCGCCGTACTTATCATTAAATTTATCACTGTAGTCGTATCCTACTCCGAAGGAAATTCTACCCCCAATACTCTCCAAATTGCAAGTGGTTAAAAAATAAGAATAGATAGCCTTTTCAATTGGGTCTATTGGATCTACGAATGACCCCAGGTTTTCAACTAAGCTCGTCTTAAGTTTATAAGACCAGTTTTTGTGTTTTGCTGCTATTCCGAAGTTAAAACCCCTAGTTCTATTATACTGAATAGCTGCAGTACCCTCAAGTGTGGTGATAAATGGAAGTCCGATAACATCTTGATGATAGGTCCAGGAACCATAGATTGAATTGCTAAAATAGTTGTCTCTGGAACTCCCTATATTCGCACTGTCACTTTGATCTGTGGTTTGAATATATTCTAACGAAAACCCGGTTATAAAACTGTCATAGTCTCTTGTATTCGGACCAAAGTAAAAACCCCAAATTCCATCCGGGAAGTTTTTCAATGCAGTCCCAGATCCATCTTCAAAAGGATGTTGATGATAAAATGAGAACACACCGGTCGCAGGGCGGAAATTATATTCAACATTATAGAAGCCAAGATGGTTTCCTAAACTGTTCAGGATTTCACCCTCAACTGCATCATCCCCTGCTCTTCTGGCAAAGAAGACATCTACATAGTCTTTAAAACTCCCAGGCAGCTCACCATATTGAGGTGAAGTACCTGCCCATTGTGCATAGTGTTCTACACCTAGATTAAAACTGCTCTTTTGGTCTAAATTAAATATTAAACCAAGACGTTTATAATGAACCCGAGTATCTTCAACAAATCGGTCATCGTTTAAACTATAGTGTCCAATTCCCCAATCTATTTCGATAGTATTGGATAATTTAAGAGGTTCTGAGGCTTCAATTACTAATCCAGGCATCGCTCTAGAATTCCCTGAAAGTAGAAAGTCCTGTGCCACGGTAGATAGGCCTTGATACTTTGCATAAGGGGTTTTACTACCTAAAGTGACCTGAAGCCAGGAATTTACAAAAGACAGGTATAATTCGTCTCTGTGAATACTTTCATCCGAATCATTAGTAGCGACTACTCCCGCTCCTGCTTCAAAGTAACTTTTTTCTGAGAGATGATACGACGCGCTAACCCGAGCCAATCCCATAAAATTGGAATCTTCAGATACTCTACCATTTGTATTCCTATACATCCAAAACGGTAATGACTCATCGTTAGAAACCAGACCTGTTGCGATAACTTCTACCTTATCTAAATTAAAGCCCTCACCTAAGTACTCCTTTTGATATTCGCTTTCGGGGTTAATAGGTAGCAAATCCTGCGAATAAGAATGTATTCCACAACATATAAAACTAATTAATATTAATGTCAGTTTTTTCATGTGGAGTTTTTCAGAGGGATTAGAGTTGGGAAAGGATTTAGTTATTAAATAAATTACTCTTTTTTCAGAATAACATCTTTATCAAGACTTTCAAATTCCGAATTCTCACTTATAAACTCCGGAACCAATTCTTTTAATAGTTTTACTACTTCGTTGTCTTTGTGACGAGTTGCAGTTTTAATGATCATTTTAATTCTTTTATTGATTACATCGAAACTACCACAAGGTACTTTAGAGATCATGATCTTTGGATGATGAGTAGGTAGCGAAGTTGAAGTATCATTTAAAAGTTCTTCATATAGCTTCTCACCCGGACGCAGCCCTGTAATTTTAATATCTATATCCTCGTAAGGTTCCAAACCGGATAACCTGATCATTCTTTCAGCCATTTTCAGGATCTTAACGGGTTTACCCATATCGAACACGAAGATCTCCCCCCCGTTACCCATAGTTCCTGCTTGCAACACTAACTGACAAGCCTCCGGGATAGTCATAAAATACCTGATAATGTCTTTGTGAGTTACAGTGACAGGACCTCCCTGCGCAATTTGCTTACGGAAATGCGGAATTACCGAACCACTTGATCCAAGCACATTCCCAAATCGTGTGGTAATAAACCGCGTGTGTAGTTTGTTATCATTTTGAAGCGCCTGTACATACATCTCGGCTGCCCTTTTCGAAGCTCCCATCACATTTGTAGGGTTAACAGCCTTATCTGTTGAAACCATTACGAATTTATCAACTTTATTATCTACAGACAATACTGATAGGTTAACAGTTCCTAGTATATTTACGTAAATGGCTTCGTGCGGATTTCTTTCAATAATAGGCACATGTTTATAGGCGGCTGCGTGATAAACTACGTTAAACTTATACTTTGTGAATAACAATTCTAAACGGTACATATTACTTATGTTCGCAAGCTCTGTGATAAAATTTAAAGATGGATAGTTTTCTAATAGATATAACTCCAATTCGTGCAATGCAGATTCTGCTTGATCTAAGATGACGACTTGCTTAGGATTAAACCCGGCAATTTGCCTAACGATCTCACTTCCTATAGATCCAGCACCCCCGGTTACAAGTACAGTTTTACCATCCAAACTGGATTTAATGGTTTCACTTTCAATTGAGATTTGATCTCTTTCTAAAAGATCTTCGATCTGGATTGGCTTTATCTGATTTTGTATATCCTCTTTTTTGTTCCATTGTTCCAAAAGAGGAACATTATAGATTTTAATGTTATTTGTTAGGCACTGCTCAACTATTTTATTTTTTTCTTTTGAAGATAGGGACTCACTCATCATCAAAATTCCTTCAATGTTCAGTCTCTCTATTACTTCTGAAAAATTAGTCTTAACGGGTATAACGGGCTTACCTAAAATCTTATACTTTTTCGAAACTAAATTTTCTGTAAGAAAGCCTACCAGTTTAAACGGAAGGTTAGATTCAGTGGTTAACGCTTTAGCTAATGAAATTGTGTGATCATCAACTCCGGCTATTGCCACTCTTTTACGAGAAATGCCTGCTCCAAAATCCTTAATGTATTGATATGTTTCTTTTACTGCTATTCTGAAAAGAAGCATAATAGAAAAAGAAATGAGCATATACAGCAAGACAGATGTAGTAAGGAATATCTTGTTACCGGTTGAAATGGAATAAATTACATTGAATAACAATATTGAGGTCGCTGTAGTAAACGAAGCGAAAGCCAGCTTGAGAATATCTATAAATGTAGAATGCCGAATAATACCTGAGTAAGTCTTAAAACCATAGAAAAAGATGATATTGACAACTAATATCACTCCACCTTGCTCTAAAACACTAAAATAGTTACTAAATTTAATTGGTGTTCCTAAAAGTATAAAATACACTAATAGCAATGAAATAACACAAAGAATTACGTCGATTAGTATAACGATCCATCGAGGAAGGTATCGTTGATCTAATAGATTTAATCGGTTATCACCTTTATAAAACTTATTAAGGAGTTTTTGTTGAATTTTCACCTTTTAATTTTTCAAGCATGTAAATATATACATTATCTACGCCATTTTCTCTAAAACGGTTTTTATCCTAATTCTATCCTGAGCATCTAAATTGGAACCTGAGGGTAAACAAAGCCCCGAATTAAACAGTGATTCCGCTACATTCGACCCATAATAAGGTGCATCTTTAAAGATAGGTTGCAAATGCATAGGTTTCCACAAAGGTCGTGATTCAATATCATCTTCTGCTAATGTCAATCTAATCTTTTCATTTGTTAATGAACTTACCCTTTTATCTACAGTTATACAGGACAACCAATGATTAGAAAAAACATGAGAATCTGGCTCTGTGAATACTTCAATACCTTCAAATGAACTGAAAGCCTCTTTATAAAAGGCGTTCATTTCTCTTCTATAGCCAATGTGTTTATCTAAAACTTCCATCTGTCCACGTCCTATTCCGGCGGTGACGTTACTTAGTCTGTAATTGTAACCAATGTTAGAATGTTCGTAATGAGGTGCATCATCTCTCGCCTGAGTTGCTAAAAAAATGGCTCTTTCTTTATACTTTTTATTTCCGGAAACCAAAGCACCGCCTCCCGAGGTAGTAATTATCTTATTTCCGTTAAAAGATAAAATAGAAATATCGCCAAAAGTGCCACACTTTCTTCCCTTGTAAGAACTTCCTAAAGCCTCTGCACTATCTTCGATTACAGGAATTTCATATTGTTTAGCCACAGCATTAATTTCATCGACCATATAAGGCATTCCGTAAAGATGTACCGCAATAATGGCTTTTGGTTTCTTTCCCTTAGCGATTCTATCTTTTATTGCTTCTTCTAAATAATTGGGGCACATATTCCAGGTGGAGGGCTCACTATCTACAAAAACAGGAGTAGCACCCAGATACACTATAGGGTTGGCTGAGGCTGAAAATGTAATACTCTGACAAAGAACTTCATCGCCACGTTCAACACCAAGCATAATTAGTGCTAAATGAATAGCAGCCGTACCCGAACTCAATACTGCTACATGACTATCTTCCTTTAAGTATGTTTCAAGAGATTCTTCAAACGCATTTACATTGGGTCCAAGTGGTGCCACCCAATTGGTCTGGAAGGCTTCATTTACATATTTCTGTTCGGTTCCTCCCATATGGGGAGACGATAAATATATTTTCGGTTTACTCATTTCAGTGAAATTTTATTGGCTTTGCAGGTATCCCAACAGCCGTACAATCTTTCGGCAATGATTTGGATACTACTGCACCAGCACCAACTATAGTATTACTTCCTATAGATAATTGATTAATTATTTTTGCACCGGTTCCAACATAAACACCTTCTTCAATAATCACCTCTCCACTTATATTCACAGATGGCATAAAGGATGCAAAACTAAATATTTTAGTGTCATGACCTACCGTTGTTCCGAGGTTTATTGTCACAAAATCTGAAATTTCTATATCGCATGTTAATATAACTCCTTGACAAATTATACAGCCTTTCCCAAGGTTTACATTGTAACCTTTTAACGATACAGATGGATGAACAATACTGGGAAACTCAAAGTCCTGTAATTTTTCCCAAAGTGCTTTTTTAATTTGGGGTGTCCCAATGCCCATTACTACATGAGGTTTGATAGTCATTTCAAAGATAGAATCAACTTTTCCCAACACTTCATATTCATGCACTTTAGTCCCCTTAGGAACTCCATCATCAAGGAAGCCCAAAATGCTATACTGTTTAGAGTTCGATGTATTATTGATGAAATCAATCAGACATTTTACTTCCCTTCCAAATCCTCCGGCTCCTATAATTACAATATCGATCATTTAATTCTTACCGTTAAAAGGGCTAGTAGTAGCTTGCCCTTCCGTATTAATATCTTCTTTAAAAATCACTTTTTTTACAGTGGTTAATAATATTTCTAAGTCGAGTAGAAAAGATTGATTTTCAACGTACCAAACATCTAATTTAAATTTTTGTTGCCAACTTATTGCATTTCGTCCCTTAATTTGTGCCCAACCCGTTATACCGGGCTTTACATCATGTCGTCGTCGTTGTAACTCACTGTATAAAGGTAAATACTGTGGCAGTAAAGGTCTGGGGCCCACAAAGCTCATATCTCCTTTAATAACATTTAGCAGCTGCGGAATTTCATCCAGTGAAGTTGCTCTTACAAATTTTCCAACTTTTGTCAGTCTCTTCGCGTCCGACAATAAATTACCATCCTTATCTTTTCTGTCATTCATTGTTTTAAACTTCACTATGGTAAAAATTTCTTCATTTTTACCTGGTCTCTTCTGAAGAAAAAACGGTTTGCCATTGTTTGCGATGACTAAAAACAAAGTAACGATCAAGAAAATTGGAGATATCAAAATGAACAACACTAAGGCCACAGTAATATCTAAAAGTAATTTAACAACGTTTCTATACACTTTGCAAAGATATTAAAGCTTAGCTTCCAATTGATGATATTCGTTAAGTAAAAAGTCCCAAACCTCTTTCCGTTCATAATTTGAAACAATGATTGATCGAGCGTTGCCGCTCAGACTCATAAACAATTCGTTATTCTCTACTATTGAGATCATTGCATTATAGATCGCTATTTCGTCTTTTACAGGTATGATCAATCCGTTGTGGTTATGGGTGATTATTTCATTGCATCCATTGATATTGGAAACAATTGAAGGTAACCCCATAGCACCTGCCTGCATAACAACATTAGGAAATCCTTCTCTATAGCTGGGGAAAGTAAGCACATTACTTATCGAAAAGAAAGGACGAACATCTTTTTGAAATCCGACGCTCACGATCTTCCCGCTTGAGGTAATTGCTTTAGAAGTTTCTTGATCTATGGGGTCTAATTCTTCTTCAAAGGGGCCAACGAGTAACAAAGAAATATTCCTATTTTCTTCGGAATACTTTATAAATGCATTTACCAGCTCGTTAATACCCTTATCTTTTACCAATCGCCCCACAAAGAGGAAGATAAAATCATTTTGTGGAATATTTAGTTCATCTCGTAACTGTGCTTTGGCCTTTTCAGAGTAAAGTGATGGATTAAAATACGATGTATCTATTCCGTTAGAACTACCCTTTCCTATAACTTTTAGTTTATTGGGTTCCGTAAATCTTTCAGAAATAATAAAATCGTAAAGCCCTTTTGAATTTGGATATACATTTGTAGCAAATCTATAGGTTAGTTTTTCCACAAAATTTAATATTAATCGCTTAAAGCCTTTTGCTTCCATTAAGGGAAGTCCTGCGACTGTATGTAACCGTAACGGAATACGCGCCAAGTAAGCAGCCGACATTCCTACAATTCCCGCCTTAGGTGTATGTGTATGAACGATAAGCGGCTTTTCTCTTCTAAGAAATCGGTACAACTTATACAACGCCCTAAGATCTGCAACAGGCGTGATTTTACGGGTTAAATTAAGGTAAAAAGTAGGTACCTCCTCATTTGTACCGTATTGCTCCAATCCACTTTTATTTGCCGAGACAGCCGTAACATCATAATAATCAGACATAAACCGCAACTGTCCTTCAAGGAGTTTTTCTAAGGATTGCGGGACGGTTGTAATTCTAACAAGTTTTTTCTTTGCCATCAAATTTGTTTATAGCCTGGTTATTTATAGACCTTTGTTAGAACGAAACACCACTTCTTCATTATTCTGGTTCATATTGGAGAGCATTTTTTCATTAATTACTCCGGGATTGTTTTCATCACTATAGATTTTAGCATCCACGATTTCAATAAGCGGACTAAGTATTCTTGTAACTCCTATTACATATGGCCTTTCATTGAACATCCATTTAGAATTTTTTACCAGAATTTTGCCGGCTATTCGCACATCAGACGCCTTCCTTTCGGACCTAAATGAGGCTATCATAAATCCGTTTTCAGAATATTTATCAGTATGGTTAAGTATGGTAATAGTCGCTTCTTTCGCCTTGTCACTCACCATCTGACTTAATGAAACTACAATTCCAATGTATTCATTATTATAGGTATAAGCATCTTTAATAAGAATATTGTCAATAACATCATCCGGCCCGTTGGGCTCTATATCGATACCACTTTCAGGTGAAGTCCCTTTTGTATTTGAAACCAAAGGTTCTATTATTTCGATATCTCTTCCACAAATAATACTAATGCCATTTCTTCTGTTATCATCTATTATGGCTTGATAGATCAAAACGTCATTATTGGGTTTTTCAACATCCCCTCTCCCAATATAAATTCCGTCTCCCCAACATTTCGTGATCGTTGGATTATATACTTTTATGTTTTCCGAAGACTTTATCATTAAGCCCATTCCCCATTCCCCATGTTTATTATCGGGGTCTATTCGGCGATATCTGTCACCTTCCACTTTGAGTCCGAAAATTGATACATTTTGGACATTTTCGATCTTTATAATTTCGTAAGCAATTTTATCTGTGGAATTTAATTTAATAAGTGAATTCTTCTGAAAAACCAACTTAGAATTACTCTTCACTTTAAGTCCTAAATAATTTACTAATAAAGGAAAATCGGGGAATTTCACATTCCGATACTCATTTAATACTTTCTGAATAGTTTCGGTGTAATCGACATCACCTTTCCTACTGAATCCTTTGGGTAAATGATCCTCTATTAAAATGAGGTTTTTTAATTCATTGGGGTTGGGATGAATAATATTAGGAATTATAATAGTATCATTTGATACAATCGATGCAGGATCATTAGTGGCATGACGGTGCTTAGTTCTCTCTTTGTCTCCACAAGAAAAGAAACTAAGCATCAATATAATAATAAGATATCTTAAATTCATTAGTACTACTTATTCCAACAAATACACAAATTCTTCAGTAAAATTGAGATAGTCGAATGTTAAGGCATTTTTACAATTCTTTTTAAGTTCCAAAATACTTTCAGGCGATTGTGACAAAGCAACTTGCATAGATTCCTTTAGTGCCCCAGGACTTTCAGTAGAAACCCAAAAACCGTTTTGACCCTCTACTAAATAATCTTGAATGTTACTGTTTTTATTTGTAAGTACAGGTATTCCACAACTAATGGATTCAACGAATTTAGTAGGAAATCCAGCTTTGGTGACAATATTTTCATCTCGAACAAAGATCGAAAAATCACTGGATTTCAATAAATTAATGGAAGTTTCGTGTGGCACTCTTCCATGAAATATGATACAATCCTCAAGCCCAGAGATCATATCAGTCATCTCAGGGTAAACTTCAAGAAAACTCTCCTTTTGCAATCCTACAATATTCATAAAAAAAGAAACACCTTCTAGTTTTAGTGAATACAATGCCTCAATTATAAGATCTAATCGGTCTTTTACACTGGATTTACTTGTTAAAGAGAAAGGAGAGCCCGAATAAACCAAATGCACCGGTCTGCGCTCAATCCTTAATTCATTTTTCCATTTTGGATCACTACTATCAACTAAGGGAGGAACTTTTATTGTTTTCTGATTGTTTGCAGAATAATATCTATGTAATAACTCACTTATTGAAATAATTCCGTCCATTGCAAAATGAAGTCTTCTCATTCTTAAGAATATATCGAGACGTTTAACATTTCTACTTAGTATGCTACCTTCTTTGGGTGCTTCATACCATTCGGTACAATCGGAAATAATTTTTATTTTCTTCTTCTTTCCGTACCTTTTTAAGCGATATAAAGAACCGGAAGGTAAATTATAACATATAATCGCTTTAAGATCGGGGTACTTCTTTATAATTTTTAAATAGTACTTAAATTCATTGATATATTTAAACCATTGAAAGGTAGAGTTTGGATAATTTAGAGAATAACTTTCAAATCCAAAATACGATTTCCTAGCATTATTTGGTTCGCGTTTCTCATCTTTGTTCATACCACAATACACAACAAAATACCCAAGTTCTCTGAGCAACTTTCCATTAGAAATTACTCGTTGCGCAGCGGCATTCTTGTCCGGTAATTCAAACCCTCCTATATATAGTATCGTGCCCTTACTCACTCCAAACAACCCTTTTAATATAATCTGTATAGCTTAAAATGATCCGTACCATTTTCTCACTTACATTGGGCATAGAATAATCTGCCACGCGTCTAAAATTTCTTTCACTACCTCTTTTCTGAGTTTGAAGCTGAACTAATCCCTGCATAATGCGTTGAGGAGATAGACCTACCATCATCACAGAAGCTTCTTCCATGGCTTCCGGTCTCTCATGTGCTTCACGAATATTTAGTGCAGGGAAGTTTAAGATTGAAGATTCTTCCGAAATTGTACCACTATCAGATAGCACAGCATAACTATGCAACTGCAATGCGTTGTAATCATTAAACCCAAGAGGTTTCAAAAATTGAACTTCCGGCCTCATTGTTATCTTTTTCTTTTCTATCATGTTTCGAGTACGCGGATGCGTACTAACAATGATTGGATATTTGTATTTTTCAGCAATAAGATTTAAACTTTCCATTAGGTTCTGAAAGTTCTTCTCGCTACTAATATTTTCTTCTCTGTGTGAAGATACAACAAAGTATTCTTGGGCAGTTAATTTCAGGCGAGTCAGCACATCTGAAGATTCGATCTTTGGCAAATAATGATTTAAAACCTCGAACATGGGAGAACCGGTTTTTATAACTCTGTCTGCCGGCAAACCTTCTCGCAGTAGATACTCTCGAGCTATATCGCTATAGGTACAATTAATATCACTTGTATGATCTACGATCTTTCGGTTAGTCTCTTCCGGCACTCTTTGGTCGAAACAGCGATTCCCCGCTTCCATATGAAAAATAGGTATATGTCGCTTTTTTGCAGGAATTGCACACAAACAGCTGTTGGTATCTCCTAAAACCAAAAATGCATCGGGTTTCAATTCTTCCAGCAATGGATCGATCTTAATTAAGATATTTCCAATAGTTTCGGTTGCCGTCGTGCCGGCAGCTTCCAGGAAATGATCCGGTTTTCTTATTTCAAGATCGTCAAAAAATATCTGATTGAGTTCGTAATCGTAGTTCTGACCGGTATGCACCAGAATATGCTCGATCGCTTCCGAAGCATCTAATGCATCTAAAGTTCTCGAAAGTCTGATAATTTCGGGACGGGTTCCAACAACCGTCATAACTTTTAGTTTCTTCATATCTATATTTTAAGTGCCTTAAACATTTTCAAAATAGGTGTCAGCGTCTTCTTCGTTGTACGGCTCATTGATCCAGAAGTTCGTATATAAAACCTCATCTCCTATATTCTTTATATTATGAGTGTACCATATCGGCATATCTACATAAGCCGGTTGCTCACCGTCTAAAACAAAATCGAAGACCTCATTCGTACCAATACGTCGCAATTGAATTAAGGCTTTTCCTTTTATGACTGCAAATCGTTCTATTTTTCTCGTGTGATAATGATTTCCACGTGTAATTCCGGGTACCGTCGTTGAAAACGAGACTTGTCCGCCAACTCCTAACCTTATGATCTCAACAAAGCTACCACGAGGATCGGTATGTTGGGTAAATTTCACCGGAAAGTAGTTCTCTATGTCCATATAACATCTATATGTGTTAAACAGATTTAGCTGGAAAGTACTTGTAATTTCAGGAATTTCTCCTCCCTCCTGATATACTTTTCGGTACTTTTTCAGAAGGGCTAGAATTTCAGAAACTTTTGCTTCCGAAGTATGCTTAACAATACATTGCGCTTCGTTTATTTTATTGTCAATTTTATCTATAATTTCTGAAACCAATTCGGCAACATAGATCAATTTCAAGTCGCCGTCAACATCTATTTTAGGAGTTTCGTCATTAGCCACCTGATGGGCGAAGGTTGCGACCACCGAGTTGTAATAAGGATGTCCGAAGGGTCCAAAAACATTTGGAATCACCATCCCGGTAAATATTGCTTTATTTTTCTGAGCCCAACTCGTAAGAAGCTCTCTCCCCTCTTTTTTCGACTTCCCATAGAGGTTATCTCGTTCTTCCTGGGAAGACGACGAAAAAAGCACATGCGGGGTACTGTTGGTGCGCTCCATTGAAGCGATCAATTTTTTTACGAGGTTCGTATTAGTATTGTATATAACTTCAGGGTCGTTATGTCTGTTCATTGCCGCCAGATGTACAATTACATCACATTTGGCAACAAACTGGTCTAAAGCCTCCGGTTTGTCAAAATAATTCTTTTCAAATGATATTCGCTCGTATTTATCGGGTTGTAGCCCTAAGGTATTGTATAAATGCGTCCCTACGAATCCTTTTTGTCCTGTTATTCCAACTTTTAGCATACTATTTTAATTCTATTCCAATATTTTTCAATCCTCCTGCGTAAAATATCCCGTTTCGTAACGGTATTCGTCCTCTATTTCATTAATCATATAATCTGCCATAACCAATAATTTCGAGTTAGGTTTTAACGCTTGTATACTACTAACATAACCAGAAGGCAGATGTAAAATGTCTAGTTTTTCTTCTGAAACCAAATAAACTTTTTGCTCCAGATCTTTCGTTGGGGCTTCCCAATTATCGATGGCTATAACTTTTATTCTGAAAGATCCTGCTACCACAGAGAACCATCGTTGTTCAATTTTATGCCCTTGCCATTCTCTTTTTAATTCTGTATCGGAGTTCGTTATGCTGTAGATTCGTTTAATTTGAGAGCCATCGAACGAATTATTGAAGCAGATTTCACCTCTTTGGTCTTTATGAGTTCCTCCTTCTATTAATTTTGGTATATTCATTCCGAAACAATTACTTTAATTTGGCATCTGTAACATATCTTCACCAAATACTTCTTTCCTGATCAACGGTAATTTAGCAAGCAATTTCTTCATACCTTCCACGTCTTCTTGTTGTGTGTTGTGGGAGTTGTAATCTTCAATTTCCGACATTCCTTCTTCTCCTTCCGAAAAGTACTGCGCATAATTAAGGTCTCGGTTGTCTGCCGGAATACGGTAAAAATCGCCCATATCTTCAGCTTTAATCATTTCTTCGCGGGTACACAAGGTTTCAAACAACTTCTCCCCGTGGCGAGTTCCTATGATCTTAATTTCATTATCTGCTTTGCACATTTGCTTCAGAGCCTCTGCCAGATCACCAATAGTTCCTGCAGGCGCTTTATTCACGAATAGATCTCCCGGATTTCCATTTTCAAAAGCAAATAGCACGAGTTCTACGGCCTCTTCCAGAGACATTAGGAAACGTGTCATCTTAGGATCGGTGATGGTAATAGGTTTCTTTTCCTGAATTTGTTTCAGAAATAATGGAATAACCGACCCCCGCGATGCCATAACATTTCCGTATCGGGTAAGACAGACTGTTGTGTCCGGATTATTTCTGGAGGCTGCTACCGCAACTTTTTCCATTAGTGCCTTGGAGATTCCCATGGCATTAATTGGATAAGCGGCCTTATCGGTGCTCAAACAAATAATCTTCTTTACTTTGTTATAAGCAGCTGCGTCGATAACATTTTGGGTGCCCAGAACATTGGTTCTGGTTGCTTCCAAAGGAAAAAATTCGCAGGATGGCACTTGTTTAAGAGCGGCGGCGTGAAATATATAATCCACACCCCGGGTGGCTCTCTCTATACTATCATAGTTTCGAACATCACCGATATAGAATTTTAGCTTATCATTTTTAAGCTGATTTCGCATATCGTCTTGCTTTTTCTCGTCACGAGAAAATATCCGAATCTCTTTAAAGTGATCTGTATGCAAAAATCTTTGGAGAACAGCATTCCCAAATGAACCTGTACCTCCAGTGATTAATAATGTTTTATTCTTCAACATATCTATCTCTTAATTTATAGTTAATCGATGTCTATTCTTCTCGTGGCATCGCCATTTCTTGCCAGAAGAATTTATACTCATCAATACTTTCAATAGCAAAGAGGGTAATAAAAAAGAACCCAATTATAGCCATTGCATATAAAACTTTTCTCACTTTCTCAGACCCATAGGCTGTAGCATCAATAAGGAACGGTATCCACACCATAATTATTAATGCAAAATATTGGGCTATCCTTCCTGCACTCGGATTTACCCATTGCAATGGTAGAAAGAACAATGCGACCGCAAAGGTATTATACATTTTGTACGTTTTAGGCTCTAATGCAATAACTTTTTTAATAATTATCAAAGCATAAATAGCAAGTAGTACTTGAAAGGTTGTTAAAATTAACGACCCACCCCTATGATATTGTTCGGCAAAGGCTGCAAATCGATCCTCTAGTGTACTATATTTAAGGAAAAGTACAGCAAGTTCATTCTTAAAAATCATAAAAAAAGGAAAACCTAAAATAGCCGAACCGAATACGAACTCAGGTCGTTTTATTTTCGCAATAAAGTATAATGGTAAAAAGACTAACGCTGTTATATGAAATAAAGAACCACAAACAACGAGGATTATAAAGGGTACAATCTTCTCTTTCTTTACATATTCATAACTCCATAAGAGAAATGCGGTGGCCAACGTTTGTCGCAACCCGGTTATTGAGAAGAACCCGTAATAATACCCCATATAGATAATAAAGGCTAATACGGCATGACTAATACGTGTTGTATTTTTAAGTACAAAACTCCCAAAAGCCGTCATAAAAATAATTGCAATTACAATTAAAAAGACTTGATATTGTTCCGAAAAGATTTGTATTACTTTTTGAAAGAGGCTGTAAAAGGGATCCTTTTCTGCACCCGAGAAAAAAGAGTCGAAAATTTCTTGCCATGAAGTGCTTTTTACCGCTTCCCATCTACGATAGTACTGGTATGTATCTGAGCCTACTGCCCAGTTTCTCAACCCGGATTGAAGCGTTAAAATAAAAATTATAAAGCGAATATAAAATTTTCTCCTACTCTCGTAAGAACTCTTGTTCGATTCTAAGGAAAACCAAATTCCCGCTAGTACAATTATTAATATGACAATGATTCTAACCATTCAAACGTGGGTCTGATCGTGAACGAAAACTAGTGTTTTTTCAATATTTTACCATAGTCATCCCAATTACCAATATCCTGCCAACTCTTTTCAGCAATAGGAAAAACGCCTACATTACCAGATTGTTCTTTTATTAATTCAATTAGGTGCGTTATATGAAAAAATTCATTTTCAGGAATATATTTTAAAACACCGGGTTCCAAAATATACATGCCTGTGTTGATTTGAAATACAAGTTCAGGTTTTTCATCCAACTTATCCAAGATACCATTCTCTTTTGTTTGAATGGTTCCATAAGGAATCTTATATCGCTTTATGGCCGAAACTATAGTGATTTCATTATTATTATCTTTATGATAGTTATAAATTTCTTCCAAGTCCTGATCAATTAAAATATCACAGTTTGAAACAAAAAAAGTAGAATCGATCTTATCCTTAATGAGAAACATGGAGCCCGCTGTTCCTAAGGGCTTATCTTCTTCAAAATAATCTATGTTGTACTCTTTGTTATCCAGCAAACTAAAATAATTTCTTATTGTATCGGCTTTGTAATTAACTGAAAGATGAAAATCATTGCAACCAACAGCCACGAACCGATCCATAATATCTTCAATGATCGTTTTTTCATTGATTGGTAATAACGGTTTAGGAAAAATGTTTGTCAACGGACGTAACCTAGTACCTTTCCCCCCTGCCATAATAATTACCGGAAGATCCAGCTTCACATTTTTTCTTTTCACTTTTGAACCAAAAATGTCGTCCCAAAACAACACATTTATCAGATCATTATCCTTGTTTAAAATAGGCATACACTCGGTTCTGTGCTCGAGCATTTTTTGCTTTATTTCATCTGTATCATCCGTGTCATAGCAGACAGTAATTTGGTCTCTCAAAATTGACTTAATAGATTGATCTAATGGATACTTATTAATAATTGCCCTTTGAATATCACCAATACTTAATACACCATAAAATGTTTTACCTTTTAGAACGATCAGCAATTTTCGTTTGGATGAATCCATCCTCTCAAGAGCTTCTAATACGGAAAACTTGAGACTAATAAATAGTGATGTAGTTAAATCAATTTGATTCTTCATTGTTACTTTTCGTTGTAATTTGTAAAATATTGTTATAGATGTTTATCATGTTGCTGTAAATTTTACCATTATCATATTTATCTGTTATCAGATTGTAGGCATTATTTACTAAATGTTGAGCATAATTCTCATCGCTTAACACTAATTGAATTTTTTGAACTAAGTCGTTTATATTTCCCTTTTCTACAAGGGCTATACACTCTTTTTCGCTATTAAAGGTAGGAATTCCCCCCACAGCATTAGCTACTACCGGAATTTTCATAAACATGGCTTCTCTTATGGATCCCGGAATTCCGTCGAAATGAGAGGGCAGCACATACACTTTGGCTTGGGCAGCTAAATAAAAAACATCTTGTTGCGTTGGCTGAAAACCGGCCAATATAATATTATCAACCAGACCTAATGATTCTATTAGCTGTTCAATATAATTTGTATATTCAGTACTACCGCCGCCAATTATGATAGCTTTAATTGAAGGGTGATCTTTTTTCAATATATTGACAGCTGCTATTAAGTCTTCAACGCCCTTATTTTTACTTAATTTGGCATAAAAAACGATATCATATTTCTTATTTGGAAAATCTGACGAAGATACGTCTGGTTTAGTAGTAGGATAATGATCCCTGTAAACTTTAGCTTTAGTATTAAACTTATTCAGTTCTTCTAAGCCCTGTTCATTAGCGATAGTAAAATACTGCGCCTTTGAATTAATTATTTTTTCTATTCTAACTCTATTCCAACGAATATAGCGACTAATAGGATTTTTTGGAACAGAAGATAAACTAACAAAGCCTTGTAATGTAACTAATACAGGGTAATTATCTATTAGTGAGATTACACTCGTAGCATAATGTGGATTTTCAGACCCATGTAAATGAATAATATCCGGTTTAATATCATCCACAATTTTCAAAATTGAGCTCGTTGAAAATTTATAATTTATTGATAAATTATATGCTTTTGGAGGGAAGAATGATAATCGATACTTAAATAAATAGACTTGTATTTTTCCAAGCTTAAACGATTCATTTGTGTTGGTGAAGTAGTTAGGAGAAATAATAGATAATTCGATATCTTCTTTATTTCTGAATAACTCAATCAAATCTGAAATCCATGGTGCAACAAAAATGTTATCCTTACCATTTACTTTTAATCTAATTTCTTCATTTGCAAAATGACAAATCCAAACTATTTTTTTTTTCATTTTAAAAGAATAATGCCTTTAGAATTATCATATTGACTTTTTATGAGTACTCTATTAGTGAAAGTACTTTATAAATCATATACTGTTTTTATAGTTATAGTTTTAAACAATCTATTTATAGCTCTTGAATCATTATAGTACCACAAATATTATTTATGTATGTATCATTATTATACCACATAATTATTTAAATCATTTGTTTCGAAAAAATCTTTTTTGGTTAAACCTATAATGAGGGCATCATGATAACTTCCACCTTGATAAATATGTTCTTTCATAGTTCCTTCTTCTTTAAATCCTATTTTCTTATCAGATACAATTACAGCTTCATTATAAAGCAGAACAAACGAATGAACTTTATGCAGATTTAGTTCATTAAATAAATACCCATAAAATAAAATTGAAGCTTCTTTAAAATATCCTTTTCCCCTGCCTTGCTTATGAAAAAATAAACCAACGTGTGCATTCGAATTGATATAATTAATATTACTTGCAGAACAATACCCTACAAACAAACCGGTTTCAATTTCCTCAATAGCAAAAACTATAGTTGATAAAAGTCCGTTAGGGTACATATTAGAAATCCATTCTTTCTCACTGTTCAGATTAGAAGGAAATGGTCTCCCTGCTGCTGCTTTTAAACCTTCAAAATCCATTTTCATTTCTAATATCAAATTAGCATCATCTTCGGTAAATGCTCTCAAACGAATTCTCTTACTTTTATACATACTATATTTAAGTTACTTTAGATTATTGTTATTTTTATTGAAAGTCAATTCTATCGAAAAACTAATCAAAACGTTGAAAATGACACGAATAATGAGGTTAATTTGTCCTTTTCTTTTATACCGCTAATTCAGAAACAAATATACCTCTTTTTATTATTTTTTAACAAGGAGGGTGTCTCTAATGGTATTATAAATGATTGAAAAAGAATAAGGTCGAAAAATACTAATTAATGCCATTGCTGGACTTATTAACTTGTGTTTTTATAAAGTAGTTTAAAGAAATCATAATTATTTCCCTTCGTGATTTATTTATGTTAAGACAAATTATTATTCGCAGAAGGGCTTAAGTATAGATTGTAAATTGACGCTATTTTAATCATCAAAATAAAAACTAAATGCTATTTAGTTCTGTTGTAATAATCTAAGACAATTGTTTATTGTCGTATTTGATAATAGCTTCTCCTTCAATAGTATTTTCATTAGCTTCGTTTTTTACAACTGTACTAATTAAATATCTGTTCTTGGAAAGAATTTCTATCACTTTGAACTGGGCAACATATTCCTTCTCAACATACATGGGTTTAAGAAAATTCATATTTTGTCTGAGATAAATGGTACCATTTCCCGGCCATATAGTTCCAAAAACTCTGGAAAATATACTGCCACCTAAGAAGCCATGCATTATTCTTGTTTTAAAAATACTTTGAGATGCTTTCTCTACATCTATATGAATGGGATTTACATCACCAGTAACACGGGCAAAAGTATCTACATCTTCTTGAGAAAATGTAAATTTATATTCAAATTGATCTTCTAATTCCAAGGGTTTGTTTTTAAGTGTTAAATGAAAACTAAGATTACTTAAATAGAAAATTAAACAATTTTAGGTTTTTCAACTTTAATTCTATCTTTTATTTTATTTAGATAAATTTCATATTTCTTTTCTACATCTATTAGTTTATCATCCCTTAAAATAACTTCCCCATATCGATCCAAGCTATTCTTAATTGAGGGTATATCATCCCCGAGTTCCAAATTGAAAGAAAAATGTTCCACATCCCATTCCTCTGTAGGTCTTTCAGGTAAATTGAGCTGACTTATAATTCCTTTTTCTAAAATTAAGAAACGAATAATGGCACTTTTATTAAATAATATTTTAATGTTTGGTTTTTCCCCAATAGCAATTTTTAATAACGCTTCTTCAATATTAATACCCGTAGATAACGGTACCAAATGGGAAGTTATAAAATCTCCACCTAATCTAGGACTCGTTTCAATTACGAAAATTCCTTTTTTACCAATTTTTAACTCTGTGTGCGCTGCACAATTATTGAAACCTAAAGCTTTTGCTATTTTTGAAATAATTATATTGATTTCTTGTCTATCTTTTTCGCTAATATTTGCCGGTTGATCATGTCCTAACTCTACATTATAAGGTGAAGGAGTCGTTATTTTCTCAGTATACTGAATGACGTATGAATCCCCTCCAAAATGAAGACTCTCAATGCTGTACTCATCTCCTTCAATATACTCTTCTACTAAAACACTTTCCTGACTTGTATAACTCTTTGCTTCTTTTAAACCCCGTTCAGCATCAAACTTATTATCACAATATATTACGCCTCTGCTACCAGAATTATCTCTAGGCTTAATTATTACTGGGTATTCAAAATCTTCAATCTTATCGACTAGTTTTCCATAAGCGAAGGGAATCCCTCCTTCTATGAAGGCCATTTTCATTAAATATTTATCGGTTGATGTTATTGCACTATTAACCGATATAAAAGGGAGTTTTAGAGTTTCTGCTATTCTAGCCATCATAACTAATGGTTTATCTGTTGCCGAAGTAACTACTCCCGATATTTTATATTTTCTTGCAACTTCCAGTGTTTTTTCGTAATCATTACCTGCCACCGTTTCAAATACATCCACTAAGGCACTACATTCGGCATTACTATCAGGATCTATCCCAATTGTAAAGAGTCCTAATTTTTTAGCTTGTACTATTAACGATCGCTGTAGCTTCGCAACACCAAAAATTAAAATAGATTTATTCATTTAATCCATTTTTTAAGGTGGAAGCTATAAAATTAATATCATTTTCCGTGAGTGCAGCATACATTGGAAGTGTAATTTCATTGTCGCAAACATATTCGGTTATAGGTAAATTGGCAGGATAATCCTTATAAATAGAAAACCTATGAATTGCCGGATAATGATTGCTTGTCTGAATACCTTCCGTGTGAAGAAAGTCTCTTAGTTTATCTCTTTTTTCTATTGAAGAGTTTTTAAGGACTATTGGCATGATGTAATTCGATACAAATTCAGTATTAGATGCAAAAGGAACAATGACATCTTTTATCTCAGATAGTTTTTCGACATATAGCTCTCTAACCTTCTGACGCTTTATCAAGTCGTTTCTTAACTTTCTCATCTGCACCACCCCAATAGAAGCTCTAATATCATCCATTCTGAAATTATGCCCCAAATCAACGACATCATAAGATGTGGCGTGACCTTTTGCTCTTTGGTACGACATTGTAGTCATGCCGTGTGATCTTAATAAACGGCAGCGTTTTGCAATTTCTTCATCATTTGTGATGATCATTCCACCCTCACCGGTACTAATATTTTTATTAGAAAAAAAACTAAAACACCCCATACTCCCTATGGTCCCTAGTTTCTTTCCTTTATATTCTGAAAGTGGAGCATGACACGAATCCTCAATAACTTTAAGGTTATACCTTTTAGCTATATCCATGATGGCATCCATATCTGCAGGAAACCCTGCCATGTGAACCACAACAATCGCTTTAGTTTTAGGTGTAATTAATTTTTCGATTTGCTTCGGACTAATATTCATATCATCCAAAGACTGAATGTCGCAAAACACGGGAGTGGCGCCAACATATCGAATACAATTTACAGAGGCGGCAAAAGTTAAGGAAGGACAAATTACTTCATCTCCGGCTTCCACTCCATTCACGATCATTGCAAGGTGCAGCGCATCTGTACAATTGGATACACTTATGGCATGGTTAACCTGAAACATATCCATAAACATTTCTTCCAATTCATCACATCTGGGACCGGTAGAAATCCATTTAGAACGAATGGTCTCAGTAACCGCTTCTATTTCCTCTTCTCCAAAGTTCAATTGGAATAGTGGGATTCTATATTCCATAATTATTTAATGTTTAATTTCTTTTTCAGTTTATATTTTGCTTTTTCTAAAAATGACAATTTATCAATGTGGTTATTAAAGTGATAAGCGTCATACTCCTTATTCCATTCTACTTTCTCCGGATGATTTTTCAATGTAAAGTCTTTATCGGATGCATAGTAGTGCTCCATTGGCTTAGAATCGTTATTGTCTTCTCTGGAGCTATTTTCACCAATATTGGATGCTAGATTTACCCTAGGAACTATAGATAATAGATTGTTCTGAAACCTAAAGAATACGAACTGAATGTCCCAAGTATTTATAGCTTTATTTTTAAGACTAGTTGCTAACTTGGTAAAATATCGTTTTAAATATTTCTTTTCAGAAGAACTTGTAAACCACATTTGGTTGAGATTAGACTTTACAGCTTTGTGAATTTCGGGAACCTCGACATCAAACTGATCCCACACCCGCTTCCAAGTTGCCCAACCCCAAATATGTCCGTATTGTGAAAACAAATAATCTCCATCCAGATTATTGAGCGGGGTGTAATTATTAGCGCTAATCATTGCAACTCTCTCATCAGTCTTATATCTCTCCAATAGATTTTCGGCAAAACTAAAGAATGTTGGTGCCGCAATAATATCGTCCTCAATAATAATTGCCCTGTCTTCACTTTCAAAAACCCAGGTAATCGCACCCGAAACCCCTAATTTACATCCTACATTTTTCTCTCTTATCAAGTATTTTACTTCACAATCCCAATTAATTTGTTTTGTAATTTGCGCTACTTCATTAGTCAATTCAACTTCTTCAGGTCTATTAGTACGTGGACCATCAATCGCTACGTATAATTTTAATGGTTTCACAACTTCCAAGACCTTCATAACTTCTAAAGTGGTGTCGGGTCTGTTAAAGGCAATTAATAATACCGGCGCTTCGCAATTATGTTTCATATTTTATAAGTATTATATCCTATCTTTTTATTCTTGATATAAACGATTTGGCAATCGATATAAATTTTTCTTTCTCTGTTCTATTAATACCGAATTTCCAGAATAACAATGCTAAAAGTATCCCAAAAGAAATACTAACGGTGAAAAAGCGCAAGAAACCACTTTCCATATTGAAATAAAGCGCAGAGGTTATTAAGAGTGAAATTATCATTGGAATAATTACAGGAACAATTGATTCTAAAATGTAGGTAGTAGGCCTAATTCCAACAATTTTTTTACCAAAATATAGCCTGTTAAAGAACACAAGTCCCGATATACATAATCCAACAATATATATACTCTCAGGTGCATAACCCAACTTAAAGAATAAATACGCTATGGGTATTCCCAGAAGAAAGAATATTGTTTCAGTTATTTGAAAACGACGAATATCCCCAATGGCTCGAATTGCATCAGTTATAGGAAAAGTAAATTTTTCTAATAGCAATGTGAGTACCGAAATCTGAAAAAACACAACCACATATTCCGGTAGTTCTATCAACCATAATTTCAGTAAAAAAGGTGCTTCAAGTAATACCGGGATAGCAAATAACCCAAATAAAAAGATTGAAAATTTTGCACTCAATTTCGTTATATAAATCATTTGATCTCTATTCCCGCTTCCTTCACTTTTAACCATTTGTGGATTTATCGCCATGGTCATACTTGTTGACACCATATTTAAAGCAGTACTCGCAGATTTGGCAACACCTTCGGCTGCGTTCACTTTAACACCAAAGAACATATTTAATAATATACTTCTTACTTGAATAACCGCCATACTCGCAATAGATCCAAATAAGTTCCAACCGGTAAAGTTTAGAATAGATCTCATCAAATTTCTGTCGAATGTGCTGTATCGCATCTTGCTTTCTTTGTATTTTATTCTACTGTACACTTGCTTTATTATCCTCAATATAATTTGCACCACAAGCATTAATATACCGTATTGAATCAACAAATTAGTATCGCTGTACAATAAATAAATTGCTATTAGTAATTTTAATACATCTCCCAGAATATCGACCAGCGATAATACTAAAAGATTTTCATGAGCATTGATCAAGGCATCGTAAGGTACCGAAATCACAGTAATCAATGTGGTTAAAACCATACAAGCGAAAACAACTTTAGCATCAAAAACCCGATCTGATGGGATATTGAGAAAATACTCAAACAGAATTATTCCGCCTATCAGCATTATAATGACCACAACAAATCCAACAAAAAAATGTAGAAATAATGTAGTGTTAAAAGTTGCAACAATATGTTTTTCATCTTTAGACCCCAAACTATGTGCAATAAAGCGCATGGAAGTATTAGACATATTTGAATTCAAAATTCCCAACATCGCTACCACCCCGGCCACAAGCATATAGATCCCATAATCTGTTTCACCTAAGGCTTCTAACACTAATCGTGTAGTCAACAAACCAATAACCAATCCCACTATTAGTCTTAGGTATAAGACTCCGGTATTAAAAACGACTTTATTGGAATTGTTCATTCAAGTACTGACTAAATAAGGAGATTACATCTTAGAATCCAAATACTTTCCGGTCTCCTTATGTCCAAAATTCGGAATCATATCATTGAACATATCCACAATAGCTTCTTTAGTCCAATGTCCATCTCTTTTCATTGTATTTATAAAGGTAGTAAACCCTTCAAGTTTTAACTGATCAAAATTTGGTTCATTTTTAATAATTCCGAAGTTATAAAACCTATCCATATCAAGAGTCTCATTTTCTGTAAAGAACTCCTCAAAGTCCTTCTCGCCTGTAGTGTCACTACCGGTAAATAAACACGGCCATTTCTTTTCGGCTATCAATGTATCTACTTTGGTCCGTGCTTCTTCCTCCGAATCGCACAGGTATGGCGCATATCCTATATCCTCTAAATATTTAACAGCGATATCGGCGAAAGAAATTAAATTTAAGTTTTCGTCTAACTTCGGAAAAAATATATCGCGATTTTCACCAAGCAGGCAAGACATTAGACAGAGTTCTCCAGATTCTTTCGGGGTAACAAAATACCTTCTAATATCGTTAGGAGCTACAATAGGTTGTTTTTTTGCAATGCGCTGATTAAAGCCGTGAAGTAAAGACCCATCAGAGAAGGCAACATTGGCAAAACGTGCTGTAGAAATATTCAGTTCCTTACTCTTTCGCATCAAATACATCTCCATAATTCTCTTAGAAGCACCCATCATGTTTACAGGATTTGCTGCCTTATCTGTAGAAACACAAAAGTACTTTTTGACTCCGTTGTCTATGGATTGCTGAAGCGTTTTTTCCGTATTAAACACATTGACATCAATCATACGCATTAAAGTAAAAGGATCCTTTTCACTTCTAACGTGCTTTAATGCCGAAAGATTTAAAACATAATCGTATGCTCCATCCGCTTTTATATAAGCATCATATTCTACCGATCCAATGTCCAGAGCAAATGTTTGAAAATCTCCGTCTATGTAACCAAATGAACTTCTAATATCACGCACTAATTCTACCATGTTGTTCTCGCTAATATCAACCACATGGAGCTTTTTTGGATTCCGTTTAAAAATTTCCTTAGTAACCGCCTGCCCAATAGAACCTGCTCCTCCAAGTACTAGAAACCGAGAATTATTAACAATCTCTTTTAATTTATCCTCATGTTCTTCTACATCTCTGGCAAATAGCTCTTTTTCGCGTCCAATTAGATTTAATATGTTCATGTGTTACTCAATATATTCTTATTCGTTTAAAACAGCATTTTTTCAAGACCTTGATTCTTTAATGACCAAGAATTACATGCACGCGGGATGGTCAAACTCAGCCTTATTTAGTACTAGTCAATTTCTGCAAATAACTATAGTATTCTCCTTTTAAATTAGCTACTTGAGCACGAAGTTCCTCCTTGGTTATCCAGTTATTGTTTAGGGCGATTTCTTCAATACAGGCGATCTTTAATCCGGTTCTTTTTTCTAAAGCCTTCACAAATTCGGTTGCTTCAGTTAGCGCTTCATGCGTTCCTGTATCTAACCATGCGAACCCACGACTTAATATTTGCATCACCAGACTTTTCCGATCCAAATAATTCTGATTCACAGTAGTAATTTCAAGTTCTCCTCTTTTAGATGGTTTTACACCTTTAGCGATATTGATCACCGAATTAGGATAAAAATATAATCCTACAACCGCATAATTTGATTTTGGATGCTCCGGTTTTTCTTCAATACTCAAAACCTCTTTGTTACTATTAAACTCGGCCACACCATATCGTTGCGGATCGTTAACATAACTTCCAAAGACTACAGCTTTTCTCTCTGAAACAACCGTTTGTTTCGCATCTATTAATAATTTTTGTAAACCAGAGCCGTAAAAGATATTGTCGCCGAGCACCAAACACACATCATCATCTCCAATAAATTGATCCCCCAAAATAAATGCCTGAGCCAAACCATCTGGACTGGGTTGCTCTATATATTCCAATGTGATCCCCAAATTCTTCCCATCTCCTAAAAGGTGTTTAAAGTGAGGAAGATCGTGCGGAGTGGATATAATAAGGATTTCTTTAATTCCCGCGAGCATTAATACCGATAACGGATAATAAACCATTGGTTTATCATATATTGGAAGCAATTGCTTACTTATTGCTAAGGTTAAAGGATGTAGTCTTGTTCCCGAACCTCCAGCTAGAATAATACCTTTCATTTTTATATATTTTGAATTAATTCTCTCATTAACTTCACGTAATGACTTTAATTATAAAATGAATTAACTGTATTGTTTGTTGTAATATTCTCTATAACTCCCTGAGGTAACGTGTTGCAACCATTCTTCATTTGCCAAATACCACTCTATAGTTCTAACTAAGCCCTGTTCAAAAGTAACACTTGGTTTCCAGCCCAATTCTTCGTTTATCTTTGTCGCATCTATTGCATACCTAAGGTCGTGTCCCGGTCTGTCCTTCACAAAGGTTATAAGTTCTGAACTTTCACCGCTAACTCTTCCTAATTTTTTATCCATTTCTGAACAGAGTAATTTGACCAGATCGATATTCTTCCATTCGTTAAAACCTCCTATATTATAGGTTTCTCTATTCACTCCCTTATGAAAAACCATATCTATAGCATCTGCATGATCAATAACATAGAGCCAGTCTCTGGTATAATTACCATCTCCATAAACCGGCAAGGATTTTTTCTGAATAATATTATTTATAAACAAGGGGATTAGTTTCTCCGGAAACTGATTAGGACCGTAGTTATTTGAACAATTACTTATAACATATGGCACACCGTAGGTTTCACCATAGGCTCTTACAAAATGATCTGAACTTGCCTTAGAAGCCGAATATGGGGAGTTAGGGTCGTATGGAGTTTGCTCGGTAAACAAGCCCGATTCACCCAGGGTACCATATACCTCATCGGTGCTAATATGGTAGAACAATTTTCCATCCAAATTATCCTTCCAGATAGTTTTAGCTGAGTTTAACAAATTAAGCGTTCCAACGACATTGGTAAACACAAAATCTGTTGGATTGGTTATCGAACGATCTACATGAGATTCTGCTGCTAAATGGATCACCGCATCGAAAGCGTATTCCTGAAAAATTGAATCAACAAAATCTTTATCTACTATATCTCCCTTTAAGAAAGTGTAATTTGGCTTCCCCTCAACATCTTTAAGATTTTCAAGATTTCCTGCGTATGTGAGGGCATCTAGATTAAAAATTTGATATTCAGGATACTTCGTAACAAATAGTCTCACAACATGAGATCCTATAAATCCTGCTCCTCCGGTTATCAGTATCTGTCGTTTCATTGTGATCTAGGGTTTTCTATTAGCAGGTCTTCTTTACTTCAGGAAAAAATTAACTTGAAACATAGTGCCTAATAAATTGCTTCGAATAATTAAAAAGTATAACGATCAATGCCGCAACAGTTCCTAGAAAGACACATAAACCAATTGTTACAATAGCATTTCTTGAAACCGGTTCAACAGGAACGGTAACAGGTTTAATGATGGTAAAAATAGGAGTATCTTTTTTAACCTGGAGTTTGGCTGTTTCCAACTGACTGGACAGTTCGGCATAAATTGAATGAGCCAATTCGTACTCTATTTTATATTGATCGGCTCTATTCTGAGAATAGGAAGATATAATATTTCTGTTGCTATCTAAATAGTTCCCATAAATGGCTCGTTTAGAAAAGAAACTTTTCTCTGCTTCTTCAAGCCGTCCTTCCAGATAAACTAATTCATCCTGAGACTTTTCAATGTTATATTCTATAATATAGTTTTGTAATAATTCGTGAACTCTTTTCGTTAACTGTGCCGAAGCAATAGGTTCGGGCATTCTTCCAACAACCTCAATGTAACCGTCAATATCGTTGAAATTTATCGTTACAGATTCTTCCAAAAAGCCAAACTGGGATAATTCTCGAGCCGATAAATAATTTAGTGTACTATCTTCCGCAACCGTCGCCATGACGGCAGGCTTACTTTTCAAACTGTTTATGATAAGACCGGGTAATCCAATAGTGTATTTCTTAACTTTATCAATAAATGGTGTTTTCTTAAGGTTGTCAAGATAATAGGATAAGGTAATGGTATCCTCCACACCGTTAAATTTAAGCGGTGTTTGAAGAATTTCTTTTCTAAAAGGTGTGCTTGAAATTATTATTGGATAAACCGTAGGAAGTAAACTGGGACTCTCATTTGTTTTCAAGTTAATTCCGGCCAGTGCCGCAATTTTAGAATATTTTTTGTTTACACTTGGTGACGAACTAATTTGAGGCACAATAATGGCAGACGACTGATATTCTCTGGGAGTTAACATCACCGAAATTATTCCTATTACCAGCGCTACTAAAACAAAAAGAAGCAGCTTTTTTCTTTTTTTATAAACTAATTGAATTACCTCTTCCCGGGTAAATTCGTAGTTTGTTGGTTTCTTATAAGAAATTTCTTTCCCCATAGTTATAAGTTAAGTTTCAAAGAAATAAGGATATTTTATCACAATAATCCTAATTCGTCAACATAAAATCCTATCCACTATTATCTTTAAAGCAATTCCCAAAAACATTACTCTTTAATATATTTTCAGGCGTTTTTTATTTGCGGCAAAGATAGGAATTCTTTTTGAGCATAAATACCCCTTACAGAATTAAAGAAAGTTCAATTTCACTGATTTAGCCGACTCGTTTTCCAGCGTTTCTTCTTTTAAAAGTATCTCCCATGAATATGGCAGCAAGAATTCCCCAGAAGAAAGTTGCTCGAAATCCCTGATGCACTAAATTGTAAAGCAGAATTGGCAGTAAAAGAAGACAATTATAAAGTAAATTTTTCCGAATTGAGGCAAAAACGAATAGCGAGAAAAAGACCAATCCTACGATTCCATACGAAAATAAGATATTGCCAAAACCTGAATGAATTTCACCCGGTTGATACGAATTGAATCGGTCATAATTTCCTTCTCCTGCTCCGTACAAGATCTTTTCGGGATGATTGAATACTCGATCGTACCCTCTTATTTGAGCTTCAGAAACTCCCTTAGCATCATTTCGTTCGATTCTTGTTTCAATTAGGTTTATCCTCTTCTGAACAAAGGGAGTATAAAACACCCCTGTTCCTATTAAAAAGATAGCCGGTAGAATCACTAACCAACGTTTTTGAGGCACGTTTTTTTCCGAAGAAAATATAAGTAACGATGAAAGAATCACCAGGCCAATAATAATAACCCGGGAGCTCGATATGATCGCTAAATAAAAACACATTATGATCATTAAAAGATTATAGATTCTTTCCAATCGGAATTTACTGGGTAAAACAGTATAAAAGGTAAGAGCAAGAAGTACAAAATAACCCAACTGATTAGGGTTATTAAACCAGAGTACTGTTCTCTTAGTCACGATATATTGAGTTTCTTTATTTACTCCCATAAGTGCCAGAATCACTTGAATTGACACAGAAATAATAATTGCGAGAGCAATATAATTGACTGTTTCTTGAAACCTTTCTACACGCAGTAAGTACAGTAGCAGTAAGAAAAAAACCGCATTAAATATATAATAAGCTATGGGCAAATACAACGAATTTTCTATGCCAGTGAATGTCAAAAATGCAAAGTAGGAAGTATTAACTATAATAACGACCACAATAAATGCAACTAAATAGCGTGTGGGTTTTTGTGTAAAAATGGTTTTTCTGAATTCTAAACTGAAAAAGCCCATGATAAGTCCAATTGCCAAAATATAATGAGCCGGTTGCGGTAAGCCACTTTCAAAAATATATAAAGGGAATAACAATATATAGAGACAAACAACAAGTAATAAAAATTTATTCATTATCGGGAATAAGCCTCGGTTCATCTAAAATATTCTCACGTACTATGGTCGCAGGATTTCCGGCAACTATGCAATTAGCTGGAACATCCTTGGTTACCACAGCATTTGCGCCAACAATAGAATTGTCGCCAATTGATACCCCTTTGTGAATTCTAACACCGGTTCCTACCCATACATTTTTACCAATATTTATAGGTGCCGATTTTGAATAATTCCAGTTTCGCAAAGGAGAATTCCAGGTGGAATTATACATGATCTTCCTATCTTCTGGATGTACAGGATGATTGTTGTTATCTATGATGACAACCTTATGAGCGATCGCAGTACCTTTACCAATGTGAATTTTATTAATACATGCTACCACAGACCCATAGCCAATTTTTACATTTTCCTCAAAAATAATTTGTCCTTTAAAGCGTGAAACCAAAGTCGCATACATCCTACATCGGTCTTTTAACACGATATTCTTCTTCGTGCTACCATTTCCAATATGTATCTGACTACTATAACCAAAATCTACACGTCCAATTTTAGTCACTTTATTCCTAAACCGAATATGGTTTAAGAAATTAATGATTTTTTTTAAAACCGATTTAATTGTTTGTTTCATTGACGACGTATAGAAGGTAAACTGCTTTAAGGGACAAGAACCTTACTATCATTTTGTTTATTGAACGGGCTTCGATATTACAAAGAAAAAGTAATTCGGACAAATTAATATGTTTTCTTCGGAAAAAGAAGTGCCACTAATAAATACTTTAAGTTAAAATATGTACGGGACTATCTTTTAAGAATGCTCTTGAGTTTCTGAAGCTCTTCCTTGAAAAAGAATGCACAAATGGTAAAATAAATAACAAAGAGAAGGGCGATTATAAGGATCGCATGCATTGAAGTATAAAGATATAAGGAAGAGATAATTGCGAACGTTATTATAAATGCGATCACAGCCGGTGTAACAGCATATGAAATATTCCTCCAATTTATTTGAAAGTGTTTCTTTAATAGCACAAGAACTACTAATAGATTCACGACACTGGAAAAAAGGATCCCGTACGCGACACCCCGTATTCCGTAAAAATTAGCTCCAAACACTATTGCCGGAATAGTCGCAAAAATCAATATTGACAACAATATTTTCATTTCGAGTCTCGGTTTACCTATACTTCTAAATAATAAATTATAACTACTGGTTAATACATTAATTAACACAGCAACTGCCAGTATTCGCATAGGAACTTTCGCCTCCACCCATTTAGCCCCAAAGAAGATCGATAAAATTGGACCACCCAAAACTATTAATGATAACATAATGGGGTAAATAATAACTGCGTAATACTTCACAACTCTCAAATAGTAGATCTTCACCTTTTCTAGATCAGATTGTATGGCACTATAAAACGGAAACATAACTCTATTTACCATACTCGTTATTTGAGAGCTCACCATACTTGTTAGCATAAAGGCCAAAGTATATGCTCCCAGACTAGCAGCGCTAATTAGCTTTCCTATTACCAGATAATCTACATTCGCAGAAATATTCAAGATTATGGCCGTTCCAAAAGTGAATATTCCGAAACCGAAAATTTCAAAAAAAGCCTTTTTTTCCCAAACTAATTTAGGTTTCCATTGTGTTGCCATAAATAAAAGTGGTACAGCGACAAAAAATGGCACGACTACATTAAAAACCAATGCCCATATTCCGAAGTCATTAAAAGCCAGAACTATCGCTCCTATACCTGCAAGTATACTCGAAACGTTATTGATGATAGCGAGCTTCTTAAAATTGAGTTCTCGCATTAATTGAGCCTTATTTATCGTGTTTACTGAACTTACCAAAATTGGCAATCCCAGTATGGGCACCACCTTCTGCAAAACCGGTTCATTATAAAATTCGGATACTAAAGGAGATAGAAAAATTATAATTCCATAAAGGAAGGTGCCCCATAGAAGACTGAACCAAAAAGCGGTTTGAAAATGCAAGTCGTTTAACTGTTCCTTTTTTCTCTGGATAAGCGCAGATCCAATCCCCATTTCACTAATCACCTGCACAAATGAAGTAAACACTGCCGCCATTCCAACTATTCCAAATTCTTCCGGGAAAAGTATTCTGGCTAAAACGAGCTTAACAAGCAGATCGAAGAGTCTTTTAATAAACACTTCTAACATACTCCACAACAATCCTTTTTGCAGTAATTTATCGAGATTGTTTTTCATAAACCGTATTACGTACCTTAATTTTCATTACCCCTTGATACAGGTATAAATCTATAACATTATCATACTTTAAAAAACAAATAGGGATAATATTATAGTAATGAAGAGTCACCGGCGTTTTAAAACCGACAGATACTTGAAGTTAAATATCACAATGATATCTCCTGTTCTTACAACGTTCTACTGAAAAAGCCGGTCCACTAAAAGCGCCAACGTGGTCACACCGGTACTAATCCCAATGATCTCTTGGGTTGAGAGCTTACTTGTTCTCTCAGGCTTCTCAGGGACTAAGATCACAGCTCCCGGCATGAGTTTAGGATAACTTCTAAAAAACAAAAAGTTCTTTGAAGCCGCTATTTCACCGTTAGAGTAAACAACATAAGTTTTACCCTTTTTTGCCTTGGTAGAAAAGCCGCCGGATCTATTGATATAATCTTTTAAATTATAAGATTTATCGTAACGAACTAATGACGGAACCAAGACTTGTCCGTCTACTTTTACGGTCTCTTTAACCGAAGGAATCTCTAATACATCTCCGTTTTTTAAAACCAGATTATATTTTGAGTCAGGTTTATCAATGATCTTCTGAAGATCGATCCCTACCCTAAATTGTTTTCTATTATTGATATCATCAATATCGTCTAAACTCGTTTCTTTTTCACCAATGGCATCGAAAGTTTGTCCCTGTGTTTTGTCTTTATAAAACGGGTTCACTCTTATCAAGGATGCTCCATTTACGAATGCGTACGGTGATAGACCTCCGGCTTGCTCAAGTAGATCCGAAATTTTTTGCTCTTTAGTTTGTACAGCATAAGATCCCGGGTAATTGGCTTCCCCAACAACACTTACAAAGACCTGTTCCGAAAATCCTTTTAAAAACCGGACAGAAACTCTATCGTTTGGTTCTAATTTGAATGTTTCTCCACTATTAAGCGTTAATTCACCCGATGCCGAAATTTTAAAATTTTCACTAAGTGTTTCGTATTGGTCGTCATTAACTCTTCTAAAAATATCTATAATGCCGGCGTTAGCGCCGTCTGTAAATCCTCCTCCCAATAAAACCAGATCCTGAACCGTAATGTCTTCCATATAAGGAAATCTACCGGGTGAATTCACCGCCCCGTCTATAGTTAGTGTGTATTCTTCGGAAAGACTATACTTATCGAAAATCTGTATTACATCGTTTTGCTGAAGCTCTATTTCTCTATTACCCGATACTACTTCTGAAACAGAAAAAGGAGTTACACTTTTCTTAATCCCGTCTTTTGTACTAAAAATCAATCCTCTGTCAAGAAAAGCATCATCTCTTACACCGGCTGCTTTCTCAATAAGCTCTCTAAGTGTTAGACCTTCGGTAAGTTCGTAATTTCCGGGTCGATACACTGCACCTTTGATCTCGATCTTATTTTCAAATTTATTAATGATCTGTCTCACCCCTAATACATCTCCATCTTTTAACTGTTCGTTTGCCGCATTAGAAGTAAGCAACTCTTTAACTCGTCTTCGGTCGCCTTCTATTCGCTCCAAAACGATACGCTCCCGATAGGCATCAGATTTAAACCCGCTTACAAAACGCAAAAGATCATCCAAATTTTCTTCAGGTTTTATTTCATATATGCCGGGCCTTTTTACACTTCCGTTTATTCTAACTCGTGAAATATATGGCGCTACAATTATTACGTCCTGATCTTTTAAACTTAAATTTCCGTCTTGAGAACCTTGCATCAAATATTTATAAATATCATATGTTGCTACTTCTTCTCCATTTCTAATAAGTTTTACATCACGAAAAGTACCTTGCTTTGTTGGGCCACCCGAAGCATAAAGTGCATTTAACACATTCGATAATGCACTCAAACTATAGGTTCCGGGCACTTTAACTTCTCCAATGATATTAACCTGAACCGTCCTAACATTTGCGAGCGAAACCCCGATAAAAACCTTATAAGGACTGTCGGCCGGAGCCGATATACCGGCATAAATTTTTCGAAGTGAGCTTTCAATTTTTCTGGTAGCTTCTTCAATCGATAGTCCGCTAAGTAAAATTCTTCCAATTCCAGGAATTCTAATTGCTCCTTCTCTATCGATCGCAGTGTTATAACTCTGCTCTGCAGCTCCCCAAATACTGATTACTAATTCGTCCCCTGGTCCTAATTGATAATTAGCGGGCGTCGCTAAATTGGTATTAGGGGTAAAAGAAATATTCCGGTTGTTAAAAAAATCGTATCCAAAAAGTGAATCGTTTGTACGATCAATTACATTTTCCTCTCCTGTGAAACCTACCGGTCTGTCATTATTAATGTTAAGAGCATTATTTGAAATTTCATTTTCAGCAGCAATTGAATCGACCCCTAACGCATTGATCCTGTTTTCAATTTCAGCTATCTTTGTTGGCGAAATACCTCTGGTCAACGCAATAGCCTTAATTTGCGCCAAGGTATATCCTTGAGATTTGGCTTGCTGCCAATAATCGTACAACTCCTCGTCAGACAACGACTCAACATTAGATGGAATCGAATTAGGTAAGTTTTGTGCAATAACGTTATTACCCAGTAAGATAAACGTAATTGCTATAAATATAAGGGTAAACTTATGTGTGGATCTAAGCACCATTCTTATAATTGTATTATTGAGCTTTTCCTTTCAGAACACCCATTTTTATTGATAAATCTTTTTCTTTTTCGAGCCTGCAAATATACTAATTCTTTTTGAGCATATTTAACGATTTAAATAACTAATCCCTAACAGGATAAATTCAGGATTTCGCTAAATTATCATTCCGGCCGCTACCGTTTCATGTGTAGCATCATCTATAAGAATAAAACTTCCTGTTATTCGATTGTCTCGATAACCATCAACCATCAACGGTCGCGTAGTTCTCAAAGTGATCCGACCAATATCATTCATTTTTATTTCCTTATCCTCCGAGTTTCTATCGTATGTGTCTATATCTATTTTATACAGTACATTCTTTATCATAGCTTTCTGCTCATTGGTGTTGTGCAAAATAGTGTACTTGGCTCGTGGCCTTGCAGGTTGGTTGTGTAACCAACAGAACATCGCATCAAATTCCTGAACAGCCTCCGGTTTATTATTAGCCTTTACAATCATGTCTCCCCTACTCACATCAATATCATCTTCCAAAGTAATTGAGATAGACATAGGCGCATAGGCCTCTTTCAAAGTTCCCTTTAGTGTATCGATCGATTTTATCTTAGAGGTAAACCCCGAAGGCATCACAACAACATCATCACCCGGCCTAAAAATACCACTAGCTACTCTCCCGGCATAACCCCTGTAATCGATAAATTCATCTCGCTGCGGACGTAAAACCGTTTGTACGGGAAATCGAGCATCAATTTTGTTTACGTCACTACTAATGTGGATATGCTCTAAGGTGTGCAATAATGGTGCTCCCTGGTACCAATCCATATGCTGTGATCTGTTCACTACATTATCCCCATTTAAAGCGCTAATAGGGATAAACCTAATATCTTTTACGTCGAGTTTCGAAGAAAATTCTTCAAACTGAACAATGATCTCCTCATATATTTTTTCTGAATACTCTACCAAGTCCATTTTATTGATACACACAATTAAATGAGGTATCTGAAGCAAGGAGGAAATAAAAGCGTGTCTTTTAGTCTGCTCAATAACTCCATTTCTAGCATCTATCAGAATTAAAGCCGCATTGGCAGTAGAAGCTCCTGTAACCATATTACGAGTATACTGAATATGTCCCGGAGTATCCGCAATAATAAATTTCCGTTTTGGTGTTGTAAAATATCTATAAGCAACGTCAATAGTAATCCCCTGTTCTCTCTCGTCTCGTAATCCATCGGTAAATAAAGCAAGGTCTATTCCTTCATGACCTTTTCGCTTACTGGTTTCTTCAATAGCCTCTATCTGATCTTCAAAAATTGCCTTACTATCATAGAGCAACCTTCCAATAAGAGTACTCTTACCATCATCTACACTTCCTGCCGTTGTAAATCGTAATAACTGATTGTTATCTATTTGCATACCCTGATCTAAATTAAAAATAACCTTGTCGTTTTCTATCCTCCATTGCACTTTCACTACGCTTATCGTCACTGCGATTACCTCGTTCGGTTTGCTTCATTGCAGATACTTCCATCACAATTTTATCCAGACTATCCGCTTCAGATTCAATACCACCCGTGATCGTAATATCTCCAAGTGTTCTAAAACGTATTTTCTTGGTTTCGATCTTTTCGTTCTCTTCTAATTTTAAATGTTCAGAAACAGGAATCCAGGAATTACTTCTCCATACCACTTCCCTATGATGAGCCAAATAAAGTGACGGTATAGCGATGTTCTCGCGATTTATATAGTTCCAGACGTCCATTTCTGTCCAATTGCTAATGGGAAAAGCTCTAAAGTGCTCTCCTTCAAAATGCTTACCATTAAGGATGTTCCAAAGTTCCGGACGCTGATTTTTAGGATCCCACTGACCAAAATCATCCCTGTGCGAAAAAAACCGTTCTTTAGCTCTGGCTTTTTCTTCATCTCTTCTTCCTCCACCTATCGCACAATCTATTTTATGCTCTTCGATCGTATCGAGTAAAGTAGTAATTTGAAGCGCATTTCGAGTGGCATTCTTTCCCTTTTCTTCTGAAACTCTTCCGGTATCGATAGATTCCTGCACCGAACCTACAATTAATTGCGCGCCAAGATCTTTGATTAGATCGTCCCTAAAGTGAATGGTCTCCGGAAAATTATGCCCCGTATCTACATGCATTAAGGGGAAAGGGATCTTTGATGGATAAAAAGCCTTCTGAGCCAAATGAGTAACAAGAATGGAATCTTTTCCGCCCGAGAATAAAATAACGGGATTCTCAAATTGTGCCCATACTTCTCTTAAGATAAAAATGGCTTCAGATTCTAACTCATCCAAGTAATTCAGATAATATTTACTCATTTCAATTCTAGCTTTTTATCAATATATTTTAGAATAATTTCTACTGCTTCTGCCACCGATGTATTTATGGTATCAATTTCGATATCTGCACTTTGAGGCGCTTCATATGGGGCGTCAATTCCCGTAAAATTTTTTATTTCTCCTTTTCTCGCTTTTTTATACAGTCCCTTTACATCTCTTCGTTCACATTCTTCAACCGAGGTATTTACAAAAACCTCTACAAAGTTAGCATATCCAATTATTTTATTACACTGCTCCCTGTCTTTGCGATAAGGTGAAACAAAGGAGGCCAAAACTACCAGCCCTGCATCGACCATTAAGTTAGCTACTTCGGCAATACGTCTAATATTTTCTGTTCTGTCTTCCGAAGAAAATGACAAGTTCCTATTTAACCCCTTCCTAACATTATCACCATCTAAAGTATAGGTATGAACCCCTTTTTTAAAAAGAGCCATTTCAACTGCATTTGCAATTGTAGATTTCCCCGATCCCGACAAGCCGGTAAACCACAAAACTAAGGGTTTGTGCTTTTTTAAACCACTTCTCTGGGCCTTTGTTATTTGAAAATCGTGCGGAATTATATGATCCATGAGTACTAGTGCCTTTGTGGTAGTCCAAAATTAATACGATACCAAACTCTTTCGTGAAGATAATATAAAATCATTTTAGTGATTAGTTCGGCAACGCCTATTTTAAGTCCGGTGAGAGGATTCCCACTAATTATCCAGGATAAGATCATTGTGTCTAATGTCCCAATCCCACGCCAGGTAAGGGTTTTCGCCAAATGTCGTTTTCGGCTTTCACGTAAGACCCCGCTTTTTGATAAGTTTATACTAAACCATAAGCGTTCGTGTAAATAATACAATACCAGCTTCGTAATTACTTCGGCGAGTCCAATTTTTAAACCCATCAACGGATTGCCGGTTATTAACCATGATAAAATAATGGTATCAAGAGTTCCAACGATCCTCCAGGTTAACGTTTTCGCTATATGTCTTTTATGGCTGCTGTGAGACATTACAAGCTTACGAGAAAATAATTGTTGAGTAGATCTGCCTTGTTATACTGCATTTCCTTTTGGGTAGTCTGATCTATCACCTTAACACCTACGCCTTTACAAATAGCGTGACCGGCAGCAGTGTCCCACTCCATAGTAGGCGCAAATCGTGGGTAAATATGTGCAGCGCCTTCAGCGACCAAACAAAATTTTAGCGAACTTCCTTTCGAAACAATTTCAACAGCATTTTTATTTTCTACTTCGGAAATAAACGCTTTTGTCGCATCGTTTAAATGCGATCTGCTCCCTACTATTTTTATTGGCGGATTTATTTCTGAATCCGGATTTATTTCGGACGCATTCCGAAGAATATAATCTGCAGTAACATTCGTAGTATCTAAACTGATCTTGTAAGATTTATTATTTTCCGAAGAAAAATACAAGGTTTTAAAAACCGGGACATAAATTACACCCAAAACCGGTTTACCATTAGTTACTAACGCAATATTGACGGTAAACTCCCCATTTCTCTTTATAAACTCTTTAGTACCATCTAAAGGATCTACGATCCAACAAGTATCCCAGGCTTTTCTTTCCGAATAAGGTGCTTGTTTGTTTTCTTCACTTATAATGGGTATCCGGGTAGTTATAAGATAGCTGTTAATTACATCATTAGCATTCTTATCGGCTATCGTTAGAGGTGAATTATCATCTTTTATTTCAATATTGAACTCATTAGATCCATACACCTTCATGATCGCTTCACCTGCTTCTATAGATGCTAAAATGGCTTTTTCTAAATTTTCGTTCATAAAATAAGACTTACCCTACAATTAATTAATGTTAATAAAGAATTTTAAAGGCGCTAAGGTACTAATTCTTTTTCATCATCTAAATTGATACAAAGCCTTCTTAAAATACTGATAAAACAAGTTAAAAAAAGACTAAATATGTATTATCGGTTTGTAGCAAATAGGTTCCTCCGTAACTTTGATGTAGATATAAAAACTAACAATATGAACTACTTAAATCTGGATAAAGCTAAAACAAAAACAACCGTAAAGGAATTAGATACACTCTTAGCAGATTACCATCTGTACTATCAAAAATTGCGAAATTTTCATTGGAATATCGTAGGAAAGAACTTCTTTAATCTTCACGTTAAATTTGAAGAAATGTACGACGATGCCAAACTAAAAATAGATGAAATTGCCGAGCGAATCTTAACTTTAAGATACCAGCCAACAAGTAACTTTTCAGATTATCTTAAAATGTCAAGTTTAAAAGAAGCTTCTTCCGAACTAAAAGATGTTGAAATGGTAAAAAATATTTTGGAAGACCACGGAAAACTACTTAAGCAATTGAGAAAAGTTGTTGAAAAGGCAGATGCGGCCGAAGATGAAGGAACAATAGACATGATAGGCGCATATATTGCCAACATAGAAAAGGATAGCTGGATGCTGGATGCATGGACTATGCAGGCCGGAGACACCCATCCTGAAGCGTAATCTCTTAAAAATCAAGTCTGCAAAATTGCAGACTTTTTTCTATGTACAGACTTCTTGCGCTATTTTTATTATCGATCACTACAGTAAACTGTCAGGATTTTGGTAAACTAGAGATTGTAGCTTCCTTCCCCAATCACCTAAAAGAGGTTAGCGGAATTGACCTGCTCCCCGAAAGTGACCTGATCTGGGTCGTTGAGGATTCAGGAAACAAGACGGCAGTTTATGGCTTTGATAAAAACTCTGAAACCAATAAGCGGGTACTATCTATTGAAAATGCTAACAATGAAGATTGGGAGGACTTAACTACCAATGGGAGATCAACCCTGTATATTGGCGATTTCGGCAACAATAGTAATAAGAGGAAAGATCTCGTAATTTATACTGTGGATAGCGTATTAAGTAATAGATCAGACAAGACACAGGCGACCAAAACGACGTTTACTCTTGAGGATCAAAAGGAATTTCCACCCAAAAAGAAGGATCGAAATTTTGATATTGAGGCTTTTTTCTATTTAAACGATAATTTCTATCTTTTCTCAAGAAACAGAAGCAAAGATTTTGATGGTACCACTAAACTTTATAAGCTTCCCGCCAAAGAAGGAGATTTTACTGCCAAACTCATAGGTTCCTTTAAAACCTGTGACGATAAAAAGTACTGCGATATTACTTCTGCCGCAATACACAAAGCATCGGGAACCGTCGCATTACTAACTTATGATAAGGTCTTTCTTTTTTCTGATTTTCAGGGAGATGATTTTTTTAACGGTAAAGTAAGGAAAATAGATCTGGGCTATATATCACAAAAAGAAAGCATAACATTTAAAGACCAAAATACGCTTTATATTGCCGATGAGCGAAGTGGAATCTACGGGGGAAACCTTTACGAGTTATCCATTAAAAATTAAGTGCGAAACCAAATTCTAACCTAGCTCCCTCATCACTGTTAAAAACACTCATATTTCCTTTCAATGCATTTGTCCATGCTAATTGAAATCCACCGCCATACGAATTATGCCATTTTCTGGAAGGGTCATCTTCTACCCATACTCTTCCTATATCGTATCCGCCGTAAACTGTTATTCCCAAAGGAAATAAAAATGTCTTGACCTTTTCAAAATTATAAATGGCATTCACATTACCCAAAAGACTGTGCTTTCCCGTAAATCGCTCATTTCTATACCCTCTTAATCCATTGTGCGCTCCCAAACTCGAACTCTGATAAAACTGAGGAAGATCGCCCATCAAAAACATTCCATTTACTCTGGTATGCAAAACGAGTCGCTTATTATGGGTTAAAGAGTTGTAAAACTCTAGGTTGGACTTTACAAATCCGGTAATATCATTATTATCTAAATTATCAATACCCCCAAGTGTTGTTGAAAAGTTCATTCCCTTTGTTGGATGATCCTTGTCGTCAAAATTTTTGTATTCATAGGTGACATTGGGTACCGCGAAATACTTTCGTTCGTCTAATAAAGTTGGCCTGTTTTCGGCTACGAAATTAGTGCCATTACGAATCACTTTAACAGTTTCCAGATCAAATTTAATCTGAAAAAAACTTCCGTAATCCGATGCTCTTTCTAACCCGATTCCGGCATTAGTAATCGCCAAATTCACTCGATTGTAGTCCAGAGATAGAAACTCATCAGGATTAGATGTTTCATTTCCGAAGCCAAAGAAATTTTCAGTATAATTTCGCGATGTATATCTCGCATCGGCTATTAGATTAAAATCAGTGATCACAGCCGCATATCCCTTATTAAGTCTAATATCCAACCCTTGTGTTAAGAAATGATAATCTACACTAAGGGCGGTTTTAGTACCGTACGGGTTCTCAATAAACTTATTTACCAACTTGCTATAGCGTCCTCTTAAGATCGTTCCACTATCCGGGTTTCCCAAAACTGAAAGCGAAATCCCACCACTTTTTTTACCCTTCTTTTTATAGTCGTAAAGATTCGCTTCGTAGAAATTAGTAAACCTAAAATGCGCACCACCTTTTTTTAACACTTTATTATCTCCTGTTCGTCTGTCGTAAATCTTGATCCCTTTACCCACTGAAATATTAAACGTATCTTCATCCTGTCCGCCAATAATTCGGATAAGTATCGATTTTTTCGGATGACCATTAACTTCAAAAACATCTTTATCATCTAAGCCGTAGAGCCAAATTTCTTCGGTCTCATCGCTGGTAAAGATTCTGTCAAAAAGAACTTCTTCCTTTTCGCCATCCTTTATTCTATAAGCTATTATTTGTGTACGACCATCAGGAAACCTGGTAATATCGAAGTGATCATCCTTATCGGTTCCCGTTAGCATCTGAAATTTCACAAATTCCTTGTAATAACGCTCAACGATATTGACCAAATTCGATTTTCTGGCAATAAAATGTGTTTTTATCTCTTGAAGTGTACTATCCTGAACCTCTTCCGGAAGAGAGGCGAAAGCACTGTTTAGTATTTTCTCATCAATAGCATCCTGTAAAAAACGCGCCTGCTGGATCCACACATCTTTCCCACTTCTTTTTATTAAGGCTCTGTCTAATTTTGAACCCGCTTCATTAAACCATTTTACATCCTTTATATCTGCGCCATACACACCAAACTGATTTATACTCCCCATAATACTACTTAAGGTGTTGAGAAATGAGCCATCGAAATTCGCAAAAACCTGATCTCTATCTCTCGGAATTGGTACAAATTTCTTATTTCCATCATCATCTTCAAATTCTGCCCAGCGCCATTGATCACTATGTCTGTCCCAGTCTCCTATAAGCATATCGAATATTCTTGCTCTAATGTAAGCGGCCTCATCTAAAGTATAATCTTCATCTTCTCGTAGTTTAGAAAGAAGGTCATCTGTACTTTCGACATCATCGGGATATCCAAAACTCTTCTTGTTGGTGTATTCGTCGGAAGGTTTTTCTACGATCATATATAATTGATCTCCATAACTTTCACTGTACTTTCCAAGTGCCTCTTGTTTGGGTACGTAATATAATTTCGGATTGGTGTAATATACTTTTGCTGCTTTAGCTAATTTAGGGATGGCAAAGGCGGCATACGGATGAGCTGCTGTATAGAAATCTGAAATGAGTTCTTCGGTCACTGTATTTGAAAAATACTTCTCCCCATCAACACCTTTAAACGTCGTAGTTTCTAAAAATTGAACTGCGCTTTTACGTAGAGCACGCATATTGTACTCTTTACCTTCCTTGTCATGTAAGCGCAATGAGCGTGTTTGATGCCCTCCTCCGGGTCTAATAACTTCCAATCCACCGTATAAAGTGTCTAAAATTGCGACCTCTGCGTTTACCTTTGTTCCATAGACATGCCTGTAATGGTTTCCCCAGATCGATCTAAAGAAATCAGATTTTTCAACTTCTTCAAGTTCATATACCGAAGCACTAACGGTTTTAGGAAATTTCTTCTCCAAATGTGACAGATCGTAGATCTTTTTGGCCTCGAATATTTTCTTCTGAAAGATTCTGCTCGCAATCCCCTCTTCATTTACACTGTAAAAAAAAGCATATACTCTTCCATCTTTAAACACTTCTACCTTACTAAAGCCCTTACCGCCAAATGAAAACAGTCCGTTATTTCCTAAACTCACGGGTTTTCCGTTTTCTGCAGCTCCCGAGATCAACTGTTTAATATTTTCCTGTTCAATATATTGTAAGTTTTCTTCATGCCCCGAAACAACCAAGATTCTCTGGTCGTTTACGTTGAGATGCATCTCTAGTTTCCCGACCAGTTCTTTGTATTTAAAATTATTTCTGTCCTGAATGGAAGGAGCTCCTTGAGCTCTTATCTGTGTGATCAATGTTGCTATTCCGGGAAGCGGAATATTACCATTCAAAGGAAAAACATGATCCCTACTCGAGAACTTACCACCATGAAGTCCGTTAGTGTATAGTGGATGATGAATAGCGAGGATTACTAGCTTATTAGCGCTCTTCTTTAATTCGCCTTCTAGTTCTAAAAGGAATTTCTCGCGGGTCTTAATATCACACTTATCATTCATTTTAGGGTTTTTGTCCCAGTCTTCTATATACCACTGACTATCAATTGTAATCAACTGAATATCTTCTGAAAAATCAATACTCTCAATGGGACATCCGTTATTAGGAGTTAGAATATCTTCTTTACCAAGTTCATTTTCAAGATGATCCTCAATAACTTCTAGTCCGTCAACTCCGTTAAAAGCCCAGTCGTAATTCCCGGGAACGAAAAAAGGGGTTGCTTTAGTCTCCTTAATTAAGTTCAATTGCCTATCGAGATCACTTATCACTTTCTGTTCTTTTTTTTCATTGGTATTATCGCCCACAAAGAGAATATTGTTTTCTTCTGAAGTACTTCTTAGGATTTCTTTTTTTATCGCATCAAGCACAGATTCACTTTCGGTTGTTGATGCATTTCCTAAAACGTAGAATGTTTCCGAAGCATTTTCAGAAGGAATATCTGCTATAGACTCGTTATCTCTAACTAATAAACCTGAACTAGCACAGGAAGCTAGGATCATTCCGAAGAAAAGACAATAAAATGTGATTTTATAGTTCAAAATAATTATAAATTAATATGAGTTTGTTAGAAACTAAGGCCCAGACCAAAGCTATATCGTGTTCCTTCCACACTGTTAAATGCACTAAACGAGGTATTAAAACCGCCAATACTGTTAATCCAGAGTCCGCCACCATAAGAGTTATGCCATTTATCTGAAACTTGAGAAGGAACCCATAATTTACCCAGGTCGGCTCCTACGTAAAGCCCCACTTGAATAGGTATAAGTTCAATTTTAAACCTGTCGAAGCTGTATCGAACATCTGCGCTTCCCACTAGTGAGGATTTACCTGTAAAGCGCTCTTCTCTAAAACCGCGTAATCCGGTATTTGCTCCTAGTTTTACACCTTGATAAAACTCAAATTTATTATTAAAGTTGAAGGCTGCCTGAATGTTTGTTTTCAGCACGAATTTATTATTCTTGGTCAATGCATTGTAAAAGCCTAATCGTGTTCTTAAATGCCCAAACAATCTATCGGTTTGTTGTAAATTATCTGTCACACCTAGTTTTAGATCGAACATCATTCCTTTTGCCGGATTTAGAGGCTCGTCGTAACTTCGGTAGCGGTAAATTGCTTCCAGAGTTCCAAAAAATGAAGTGTCGTCTATGTTAACATTAGCCACAGGGTTAAAATTAGCATTAACCGGTGATCGCAAGGTAATGCCTTCAAATTCCAACTGAATTTTAAAGAAGCTACCAAAATTAGAATTTCGCAACATTCCTATAGTACCCGAAACCGTTTGAAGCTCTACTCTATTATGATCAATACCAAGAGTCTCATCGAGATTCGCAGTTTCGTTTCCATAGCCAAAATAATTGACAGTATAATTCGGACTCGTAAAATACGCACTAAAGCTTAGGTTCCTATCATTTTGAATATTCGCAAACTCTCCGTTGTATGAAAAATCAAAACTGGAAGTATCAAAATAATAGTTCGCCTCGGCAGAATGCTGTTGTGAAAAAGGATTTCTTTGGTAACTGTTTACTTGATAAATATATTCGGCACCGGTTAAAATACCATCATCGGGATTATATCCTCCTTTAGTGATAACCGAATTAGATCTGCTAATTTGTTTTCTGTAATCGTAAACATTGAGATCGTAAACATCGGTAAATCGAACGCTACCTGCGTTTTTTATTTCTACGGAATTTTCATTGCTTTCATGGTCGTAAACCTTCGAATTTTCTCCATTTATCAATCGATATTTATCGATTCCCTGCCCCCCTATCATACGGACAAAGATTAGATCGTTATCGTCGCCTTTAATTTCGAAGGTATCCTGACCGTCCAGACCATAAATCCATATTTCGTTGGTATCGTCATGCTTAAAAGTCCTATCGATTGTAGCTTCCCGCTCTTCCCCTTTATAATTTGGGTAAACTTTTACGTTGGTGAGTCCGTCACTCAATCTGGTAATTTCAAAATAGTCATTAAAATTACTTCCTTCTATGGTTTGTAGCGTGGCTAAATAGGTATAATATCGTTCTGCGATCTCGACCAGATTTTCGCGTCGGGCTTTAAGTGTTTCTTTTATTTCCTGAAGGGTTTCGTCCTGAACCTCTCGGGGAACAACGCTAAAGGCATTATTGATCACACTATCTGTTATTTTCTTCTGAATTTCTTCAGCGAGGAACTTCCATTGTGATCTTCCGGAGCGCTTCAGAATAGCCCGGTCTAGAATGATGCCTTCCTTATTGAAATACCGGACATCCTGAATATTATCCGAATATACCCGGCGCTCACGGTTGCTTCCGAAGATAGTCTTAGCAACTCCCAATAAACTTCCTTCAAAGCTTGAAAAGGCTTCGTTTCTGTTTCTAGGAATAGGCACAAAAACATTCAAACTATCCCGATTGTAATATTCTGCCCAACGCCAATGGTCACTTTCTCTATCCCAATCTCCAATAAGCATATCGAACAAACGTGACTTAATATAGTTTTCTTCGTCGATAGCAATATCACCTCTGGTTCGCAGTTTTATTAAAATATCATCTGTAGTTTCAACATCGTCGGGATATTCGAAGGTTTCCAGCCCTTCACTGGTTTTGTTAGGTTCAATGGAAACGTAATAAAGGGCATCTCCAAATTCATCGTTGTAGTTACCTAATTCGGGTTGTTTTGGGATATAAAATAGTTTTGGTTCTGTATTAAAAATATTGATCGCATCTGCCATTATTGGGATGGTCATGACGGCATATGGATGAGAAGCCGTATAGAAATTACTGTCAAAATTGTCTTGAAATTTGAGTTTTTCATCGGTTTCTTCGGTTACATCCACTTCGTCATTTTGTGGTTCTGTCGTTACGGGAATTTTTGTAACCAGATCCAGAGCATTTTTTTTAAGAGCACGCATTGTGTACTCATTACCGTCACGATCCCGTAATCTTAAGGCTTTATAATTTAAATCACCACTTTTACCCACTACAGAAACCCCACCGAAGATAGAATCCAGCATACCTATGTTTGCTTCTACATTGGTTGCATACACATCTTTGTACTTCTTTCCCCAAACGGTTTTAAAGAATAATGCTTCGTTAATGGTATCTTGTTTATAAATCGCTGTCTCTTTAGTTTTAATTGAAACAGGAATATTTGGTATGGTACTTAGATCATAATTTTTAGTGGGAGGTATCATTTCCTTCTGAAATAAAAGCAAAGGCGCATAATCATCGCCCACGCCATAATAGCGCACCCAGGAAGAACCATCGGTAAATACGTCCATTACCGCAAATCCTTGTCCGCCGTAACTAAACTCTCCAAACCGACCCAAACTTGCGAAACTGGATTTAGCACCGTTACCGGTTTGTATCTGAATTAAACCATCATTTTCAATATGGTGCATTGTATGTTCATGCCCTGATGCGAATACCAACCTGTCACTTTTTTTTGTAATAACAGCAAGTTTTTTCATCAATTCGTTGTAGAGCTCATTGTATCTATCCTGTACAGAGACACCGCCTTGAGAACGTATTTGAGCTACCAGAGACGCTAATCCGGGCATTGGTATTTTTTTTTGCAACGGATACAGATGCTTTTTTAAGGCGTAATTTCCGCCGTGCGTCCCATAGGAGAACATGGGGTGATGCATTGCAAAAAGTATCGTCTTATTTTGATGTTTTTCAAGTTCGGTCTCAATTTCAATAAAGAATTTCTCTCGGGATTTTATCTCACAATTTGCATTAATCGAAGGGTCGGTATTCCAATCTTCGAGATACCATTGGGTATCGATAATTAGGAGTTGCACATTTTCGGAAACTGTTATACTTTCAATAGGACAGCCTCTGGAAGGTTTCATGAGATCTTTTCCCGTAATTTCCTTGAGGTATTTTGCCTCACGATTCAGACCCTGGAGTCCGTTATTATACCAATCGTGATTTCCCGGGATAAAAACTATTTCCCCCTCAAAGTCCTTTAGAGCATTTATTTGTGCATCGATGGCATTTTCGGCTGCTCTTCTATCGGGTTCACCTTTTTCGGGCATACCATCCGGATAAATATTATCGCCTAGATAGATAGTATAATCGTTGGTAGTTTCTTCTGACCTTATTAAATTTTTAAGTGCTGTTAATCCGTCGCTTAATCCGCCCATAGGTGATAATCCGGCATCCCCAACGAGATAAAAAGTTTTTTCAATGGTTTTTTCTGAAGGGAATACCGCTTCTGCCGAGTTAGATTCACGATACTGGGGTTCGTAGGCTGCACAAGCGCCTAAGATAAATATTCCAAGAAAAAATAAAATACATCTTTGAAACATAGAACTACATTGAAACGGCTACACCAAAAGTGAATCGCAATCCTTCTTCCGAAGAAAACAAATTAAACGTTCCTCCAATAATATCGGCTGCATTTATCCAGAAACCACCACCAAAATCCGAATGCCATACCTCTGATGTGTCGTTTGGCAACCACACCCGACCTATGTCGTAACCACCAAAAACACCTATTTGGATAGGTGTTAAACCGGTACGGAATCTGTTAAAACTATATCGTAGGTCTGCGCTTCCAATTGCGGCACTTTTACCTGTAAATCGTTCGTTACGGTAACCGCGTAATCCTGTCTCCGCTCCGGCATTAGCGGCCTGATAAAATTCGAAATCGTTTCCAATATTAAATTGTCCTTGTGTAGTAGTTTTTAGAACAACTTTTCTATTCTTAGTAATTGCGTTGTAAAAGATCACCTTAGGTTTTATATATCCAAATACCCGGTCTGAATCGTCGATATTTTGAGTACCTCCCGCCGTTAACGTAAAGTCCATCCCTCGAGTTGGATTCACCCTATTATCATAACTTTCGTATTTATATGTTCCCTCAACGGTAAGATACGATTTAGACTCGTCTAGTTGTGTGACAGGATTAACACTAATATATCTTCCATCGGTATCATCAACTTTTATCGCTTCATATTGGGCTGTGAATCTAAAGACACTTCCGTAGGGTGAGTCTTTTGTAATGCCCACTTTAGCTCCATAGCTTCCTATTCTCACTTGATTGTATTCACGTTCGAATAAGTTGGAATCCACTTCTTCCGGATTAATTGTTTCGTTTCCGAAGCCAAAAAAGTTAACGGCGTAATTCGGATTTTTAAAATGCGCTCCGGCAAGAAAATTCCAATCCCTAAAGATATTTGCAAATTCCCCTTCGTAGCTGATCTCAAAACTTTGAGTTCCTAAATAATACCCGGCCGCTACACGGTGTTGCTGTGCAAACGGATTACTTTGAAAACCATTCAAGGTATAAACATTGCTAACCCCGATCTTTAAGCCGTCGTCCGGATTAAACCCTAAGGTAGGAAGCAGAAGGTTAGTGGACTTAATCTGTTTTGAAAAATCGTAGGTGTTAAAATCGTAATTATCGGTAAGTCGGAAAGTCGCTCCTCCTTTTTCTTCAATAGAGTTCTTTTTACTCTTGTGATCGTATACTTTAATTTTCTTTCCGTTCGCGATCTTATAAGTATCATTATTCTGTCCCCCAATTATCCTTATGAATACTGGCTTTTCTCCATTGCCTTTCACTTCAAAAATATCATCATCATCAAGACCATATACCCAAAGCTCACGAGTTTCATTGTTAAAATAAGATCTGTCTACCATAAGCTCCCCTTTTTCTCCATCTTTTATTCGGAAGGCCTTGATATTTGTTTCTCCATTTGGCAATCTTGTGATAATGAAATGATCATCTTTATCGGTACCTGTTACAACCTGTAATTTTGAAAAATAGTTGTAATAATCTTCGGCTATGCTAACAATATTATCCCTTCTCCCTTTCAGTTTTTCTTTAATGTCCATCGCAGTGGCATCTTTCGCTTCAACCGGTAGATCATTGAAGGCGGCTTCGATCACCTCATTCGTCACATTTTCTTTAAGAAAATTTGCTTGAGCAACCCATTCATCTTTTCCGCTATTCTCAATTAACGCCCGATCTAACTTAATTCCGGCAGCGTTAAACCACTTCGTGTGTTTTAAGTCTTTATCGTACACCTGAAGTTGTCTGGAGGAACTAAGTAAACTTCTCACTATGTCCAGTAAACCTCCGTCGAAATTAGCGTATACCTGGTCGCGATCTCTTGGAATTGGCACAAAAACGTCCTTACCGTCCTGATTTTTAAATTCTGCCCATCGCCACTGATCTGTATGCCGATCCCAATCTCCCAGCAGCATATCAAAGATCCTTGCTCGTATATAGGTTTTTTCGTCTACGATATTCTCTTCATCGCTTCTAATTTTATCCCTGAGATCGTCGGTACTTTCAATATCATCGGCATAGTTAAAGATCGCTCCATCATAAGGCTCGTCGGGTCTTTCAACGATCATATATAGCTCGTCACCATAATCCTCGTTAAATTTCCCTAAAGCTTTTTGTTTTGGAATGTAGTATAATTTTGGGTTGGTATGAAAAACATTCGCTGCATCTGCTAACTTTGCTACAGTAAAAGCACCGTATGGGTGTGCTGCCGTATAAAAATCCAGCACGAGATCTTCAGGGATCGTCTCTCTAAAGCCGTCTTCTATTTCTTTGTCATTAAATATTACAGTTTGTAGATACTGTACCGCACTCTTTTTTAAAGCACGCATATTGTAGTCTTTTCCGTCTTTATCAATAAGTCTCAACGAACGTGTTTGATGCCCCCCACCGGCACGAGCAACTTTCAAGCCACCGTACAAAGTATCGAGCATAGCAATTTTGGCCGTTACCTTGGTGCCATATATTTCGCGGTAATGATCTCCCCAAACTGTTTTATAAAATCCTGTTTTCTCAATTCTATCTTCTTCATAAACCGAAGCCTTTATGGTTTCAGGAAACGTATCCGACAAACCTGAAGTATCGTATTCTACTTCGGGTGCGATCACTTCCTTCTGAAAAAGCTCCTTAGCTGTTCCATCTTCTTTGGCTTGATAAAACTTTACACCTGAACTCCCGTCTTTGTATACATCCAGAACCGCAAATCCGTGGCCCCCATATCCAAACTCTCCAAACTGACCTAATTTTACTGCGGTGGGTCGTCCACCTGCCCCTGAAATGATCTGTTTGGTATTTTTATCTTCGTTATACTGAAGCGACCTGTCGTGTCCGGAAATAAACACCAATCGGTCATGATCTTTTGCCAAAACATTCAATCTTGTCATAAGTTCATGATATCTTTCGTTGTAACGATCCTGTGGCGATATTGCTCCCTGAATTAAGATCTGCGGATAGAAGGAACCAATTATGTTTTGATGAATTGCCGGGTATTGACCCCCATAAGGACCATATGTTATTAAAGGGTGGTGCATTGCAAACAAAATAGTTTTATTCTTGTTCTTCTTGAGTTCTCCTTCTATTTCGGTTATCAGTTTCTCGCGGGTCTTAATTTCGCATTTATCATTCATCTTTGGGTGGTTATCCCATTTTTCAATATACCATTGAGAATCAACAATAATTAATTGAATGTCATTTCCAATTTCAATACTCTCTATAGGACAACCGTTGTTGGGTTGCAAAATATCCTTCCCATCATATCGATCTTTCAATAAGTCTTCTTCCAGCTCTAACCCGTCAACACTCCCATACCAATCTAAATTACCCGGAAGAAAAATTACATTTCCCTTAAAATCTTTCAGCGCATTTAGCTGTTGTTCTATGTTCTGATTTGTAAGCGTCATTTCTGCATTCTCTTTCGAAGACATTCCCTTCGGAAAGAAACTGTTTCCCAGAAAAATAGCATAACTGTTTTCATCATTATTCTCTTCAAGTTGCGTTTTAAAAGCTTTGAGAACATTATCTGAATTACCGGTAGCCGAAAAACCAACATCCCCAATAAGAAAAAACCTGTTATCTATCTCTTTATTTGAGGTGGGGATTTCATTAAGAGTATACTCGTCGCCATACTGAGGTTCGTAGGTGGCACACCCAATGAGGGTAAAAACCAGAGCAAAAGTTATAATGATGTTAATTTTCTTCATATAGATTTTTCGAAATTTATTTTTAGTAATTTGGTTCTTTAATTTGAAATATGAGCGATATAATTAAAGCAACAGACGATTTTGTACTTAACCTTTTTAAAGAAAGGCTTCCCAACACATTTGTGTATCACAATTACACACATTCTAAACGTGTTTATAAAAGTATAAACGAAATTATTGAAGATTCACAAATTAATGTTAAAGATGCTACCATCCTCAAACTATCAGCATTATTGCATGATACGGGGTATATTGAGACACGAGAAGGCCATGAAGAAGAGAGTGTTAAAATAGCTAAAAAATTTCTTGGCGAACAAGATGTGGATCAGGAAATAATAGACGGTGTTGAAAAATGTATTCTCGCTACAAAATTTAAAGGTACCCCCGAGGGTAAACTTGAAGAAATGATGAGAGATGCAGACGCTTCGCATTTTGGTAAAGATTATTTTGAGGAAGCCAGTGAGTTTTTAAGACAAGAACTTAAAGCTCAAAAAATTGAGAACTTCACTCCACGCGAATGGCGTGACGAAAATATTAAGGTCCTTATTGAAAAACATCAGTTTTATAGCGATTACGCCCTAAAAAACTGGCAAAAACAAAAGGAAGAAAATCTCGCAAAATTAATTAAGTCTAAGAAGAAGGATAAGAAACGATTAAAACGAGAAGATCTTAAGGCGCAACTTAAGATGAAATATAAAGACGCGAGTCCGGATCGCGGGATTCAAACCTTTTATCGCACCGCCTTGAGAAATCACATTAAGTTAAGTGATATAGCCGATACAAAAGCAAATATTCTTTTATCTGTTAATGCAATTATCATTTCGGTTATTATTGGTAATCTATTCTCTAAATTCGATTCGAATCCCTACTTAATATGGCCCACAGCGGTTTTTGTTATTTCAAGTGCCGTGACTATGGTTTTAGCGGTAATTGCTACCCGGCCTAATGTTACGCGTGGAGAATTTACTAAAGAAGATGTTGAAAATAAAAGTGTTAATCTTACTTTCTTCGGAAACTTTCATAAAATGGAACTTTCCCAATATCAATGGGCCATACAAGAGTTACTTAAAGACAGAGAGTATATCTATTCTTCGTTAACCAAAGATTTATACTTTTTGGGAAAAGTTCTCGATAGAAAATATCGGATTCTAAGAATGACTTATACGATTTTCGTACTTGGAACAATTATCTCAATTATTTCCTTTGCAATTGCATTTAGCGTGGCAGACCTTTCAATGGAGCAGGTAACTGAAACCATAACAAGTCCGGGTTAATCCTCAAGTTGAGTAATTAGATCTTCATAGGTGTAATATTCTTTAGAAGAATTTTCTGTATCCTTACTATAAAGTACGCTTACACGAATTGCCTTTAAACCGGTAACACCTTGCAAGTCTTCTAATTCGAGAATTTCAACATCCTCGTCTAATTGCTTTTTACTCTGTAGGAAAGAAATATATCTTAAATACTCCTTTTCATCTTCCTTTTGTGAATAGATTATCGTGATCTTGCCGGGTTGTGTTATTCGTTCTTCGGTGCCTTTAATATTGGCTTTATCAACTCTTTTCTTCACCACCTCATAACGTGCATTATACGTACCATCAACATCAAATCGTTTTTCATCCATTCTAAAGCGTAAAGACAACGGACTGTTAAAAGAGAGAATCATAGATGCCACATTTAACGGAATTGGAAGGCGTTCCTTTAATTGATAAAAGTCGTTTTCCATTTCACACATTACCTGTAATTGCCATAATCGCAAATTATACAAATAGACCTTATGAAAACTGTCATTCTTTGTGATCGCTTCACCTATGTAAAGATTGTGCTCAACGCCATCGGTCTTAAAACGCTCAAAGTAGTGCGGATACATTTGTTGAGCTTCAATTTGTTTTGTATCAATAATTGAAGCCATTCGCTTATTAATTTGCATCACAGAATCATCATAATCCTTCCTGTGTTTATAAACTAAGCCTGAAGCGGCGTCTATAGAATCGTAGTACTCCTTGATCAATTGCTTCAAATTGTCATTTTTCTTACTTAAATGTTTAAACAAAGGAATTATTTCCTTCCGAAGAAAACCTAATACCTGTCGTTCACTATCTACCTGTAAGCCTTCTTTAAGCTCATTTATATATTCATTTATTCTGAAATCGAACTGCTCGTAAATTGGTAAATTCTCAAGACTACTAATTCGTTTAATAATAGTCCCGATCGACTCTAGTTGAAGCAGAAGATCCTGTTTAGTAGCTTCATTTCTCGCTTCCGATGAACCTTTTACATCTATTTGTCCGTATAGAGGATACACATTATCGAAGGTGATCTCTCTAAAATAAGATGGATTCCCCATAGATCTGGAAAGCATGTATCGCGTAGCTTCCTTTTTAAATTTCCAGTGAACACTCTTATGGATCGAGGTACATTCTTCCTGTATAATTAATTCCAGTTCATTCTCAAATTGTTGCTTAGAACGAACAATGGAATCTATCATAAAAGGCATTATATCTTTCAGTTTATTAGCATTAACCGTATTGAGTTCATTAACTTTTGACGATACTAACTCCAATACTCCTAACACCTTATCGTTACTTACAATTGAAGCAAGTATGGCGCTTTTCACACCTTGGTCTAATAGCTTCTTATAAAGTATATTATTAGGATATAATTTGTGATATTTTTCAGTGTTGGTGACAATATATAAACCTTTCTGTTTAAACAACGTATAATACGACGCATCGCAAAGCGCATCACCACATTCTTGAACCGTTTCTTCATCCAGAATATAACTATGCAGGTCTTTATGCAGAATACGCTCAAAGGTTTCATCTTCCTCATTGAAAGTAGAAAACCCAACTTTAAGATCCTCTATATTAAAAATGGACTTGAAAATTCGTTCAAAATCTTCAGTCGTTCCATCTTGATCGCTTTCATTCTGCAATAATTTCGTTTTAAAATCTGAAATAGAAGCATCTAAGGTAGCATCGATCAAGTTTGTTATAATAAAGCCATTAAATACCCAACTCTTAGGAGGAAATTTCTCCTTCCATACCGAAACATCGTTAAAATTTTCCAGTAATTCGTCAACATCCTCTTGTGTTATATCTTTGGCGTTTTCTGTTCTCTCGATCGATATAAAATCGGCATTGAACAATACTTTATAACTTCTTAAAACTCCGGTAGAATCCGGAATCTGGTAATGAAAAGGGCGCTTAAAATCAACTTTATAACCGTAATAAACTGTTAGGATGATACTACACCCAAAAATATAGAAATTCTCTTCGTCGAAATTTAAAAGTTGTGGCACAAAATCGGTACCTGCATCACCCAATATTTTTTTAAAACGCTTAGAGGCCTTAAATGTAAGTTCATTGAAAGGTGTTGTTGCCGCTTTAATTTCGTTTGTACTTAACGGAGAAGAAAAAACATCTTCTAAAATCAGGTCAATTTGTTCCTTATACTTATTAATATCTTCAATACTCGAAAGACCACTAGACAAAATGGGGTACTCTTTTTCGATCTTTAGTATCGCTTTCGCCCTGTCGCGCTGCAAGCTATTGCCGCTGTCAACCAGAGAGCGGTAATGATCAAAGAGTTTAGAAAAACCTATATATGTCGTTAAAGGGAAATCTCCCGTATTCGTTATCATTTGTTTAAATTGTATTGATAAAAATAATCAATTCCGACCTATTACTAACAGTGCTTTAGCAAGAATTAACAAATATTTGATTCTTAGATTTTTTTTCAGAAAATATAAAATCTATTTTTGCTTCTGAAAAAAATATATGATATGAGACGATTATTTGCCTTATTAATTACAATTACCATAATTTCTTGCGATCAGAATTCAGATTCGTATAAACTCACCGGTTCTGCTGAAGGCTTTGCCGATGGTACAAAAATTACGGTTTTTACGATTGAAGACAAACAACCAAAAGCGATAGATACTTTAACTGTTGAAAATGGGACTTTCTCTGCCACTTACGCTAAATCTGACGAAATTCCCGTAAACTATCTGCGTATAGACGAATTAAATGCGACGATCTTGTATTTTCCGGAAAATGAAGACCTGAAAGCTACACTATACAAGGATAGCATTCAATCATCTTATATTTCAGGTGGAAATCAGAATGAGGTTTACAGAGGTTTTTCAGAAAAACTAAGGGAGTTTAACAAGCGAAAGCAGGAAAAGATCGAACGTTTTAAGCAAGCTCAAACCGAACAAGACAATGCACTGGTTCAACAAATACAACAGGAGAATCTTCAGTTAATGAATGAGGAACGCGAGTATAGAAAGCAATTTGTAGCCGATAATAACAACTCTGTTTTCGCTGTAATGTTACTTTCTGAAATGTTTTCAAGAAAAACGATTACAGCTGCCGAGGCTAATGAATATATCCAGAATTTAACTCCAAAAATGGCAGCTCTACCTATCACACAAGAGATTAAAGCATCTGTGGAGACTATGAGTAAGTCGGATATCGGCGGACTCGCTCCGGATTTTTCGGCTCCTACGCCTTCCGGAGAAATGTTATCACTTAAAGACGCCTTAGGGAAATATACAATAATCGACTTTTGGGCATCCTGGTGTAAGCCTTGTAGAAGAGAAAACCCTAACGTGGTAAGTGCCTATAACAAATACCACGATAAGGGGTTAAATATAATTAGTGTTTCGCTAGATCGTCAAGGTCAGAAAGCCCAATGGGTAAAGGCCATAGAAGATGACAAAATGGATTGGTATCACGTTTCAAACCTACAGTTTTGGCAGGATCCAATCGCTCGTATGTATAGTGTAAGATCTATTCCGGCCACCTTCTTATTGGATGAAGACGGAAGGATCATAGATAAAAACCTTAGAGGGACCGCACTTCATACGAAATTGGCATCCCTACTGGGAGACTAATCTCTCTTTAGTTTAAAATAAAACTCACGTTTACTACAGCCTTAATTTCCATTTCGCCCGGGGCGATGGTTTGCTGTGAGCCGGAACTATCGCCTTCCATTGCCATGGCACGGTACATGGGTTGTGGTGTGTTTGTTACTCTAAATTCGCTAATAGCAATTGCTTTTCCGATCGTCTGACCTAAAACACCCGCATATTCCTTCGCTTTTTCCTGAGCGTTTGCCACGGCTTTTTTACGAGCATCAGACTCTAATTTTTCTTTTTCCGAAGAAGAGAAACTAACACCGTCTATTCTATTGATCCCTGTTTCCAGAAGTCCGTTCATCAAATCTTCATACTTGGCCAGATTTCTCACTTTAATTGATATGGACTGGTTCGCAGCGTAATTGTACGTCTTCGTGTTGTATTCGTAGTTTTTACTTAAACGAATATAATCTGTACGCACATCTTTATCGGCAATTCCCATACTTTTTACAAACTTTAAAACGTCATTAACCGTTCTGTCATTTTGTTGTTTAATTACGGTAGCGTTCTTACCTGTATTTTCAACACGAACTTGTATGGTAACCTCATCAGGAACGACCATAACAATTCCTTCGCCGGTTACATCTACAGTTGGTTGTTGGGTATTTTGAGCTGTCATAATTGTTGTTATTGTTAATAATAATAGTAAACTAAATTTCTTCATGATTTGAGTTTTTTAAATTTTTCCAAGTTTATGTAAAACAAAAAGTAAAACAATTGGCACTGCTAAAAGTAATACGATCCAAAGATTGCTTTCTAACAAATTAGGTGCAAAAGCTATAGTTAACACATATCCTGCAATCGCCCCACCAAAATGTGCATCGTGACCAATGTTACCCTGTCTTGTTCTCATTCCGTAAATAGAGTACAATAAGTATACCAGTCCGAATAACCACGCAGGAATTGGAATTGGTATAAAGAACAAATACAGTCCCATATCCGGATAAAACAAAATGGCGGCATATAATATTCCGGTTACCGCTCCGCTGGCACCTACAGCACTATAGTGATATTCATCCTTATGAAAATAGAATGACAGTAAACTTCCCACGATTAAACTCGCCAAATAAATTAGTACGAATTTAATAACGCCTACTGAGCTGATCACAACTCCCGAGAAGAAATACAAGGTTAGCATATTGAAAAGCAAGTGATTAAAATCAGCATGTAGGAATCCGGAGGTAAACATTCTTAATTGTTCGCCCCTTCTTATTCCTGCAATATTGAATTTATACTTTTCGAAAAAGCTGAAGTCATTAAATCCCTTGATAGATATTAGCACATTTGCTAAAATGATTATTATGGTAGCAATATCAATATTTGGCATTGATGTATATAGTTTATTGGGTTAAGTAATAGTTTTAATTTGCTGTGACCTCATCACCAAATTAATTTTCTGAATACCGTATTAAGGTTGCGGTCTACTCCTCAAAAATAGTTAGTTTTGCGTTAAATTTCGCTATGCAACGGTTAGTTTATATTTTAGTCTATCCTATTCTTTGGATCGTTTCACGTTTTCCAATGTGGTTGCTGTATTTTTCGTCAGATTGCTTATTCGTTCTTATCTATCATATTATAGGTTATCGCAAAAAGACGGTTAAAGAGAATTTAAGACTTGTTTTTTCTGAAAAATCTTCAGAAGAAATTAATCATATTTCCAGAAAATTTTACCACCACCTTTGTGATATGGTGTTAGAAACAGTAAAATCGATTTCTATTTCTGAAGAAGAATTACTAAAACGATTTAAACCAACCAATATTGAAGTGGTTCACGCGATCGAAAAAAAGAAGAAAGATGTTGCTTTGATGCTGGCTCACTACGGAAGCTGGGAATGGATCTTTATACTTCAGCGATATGTAGATTACAAAGGTTATGCAATTTACAAGCGACTCGCCAACAAATACTTCGATAAAATGGTGAAGAAGATTCGCGCCAAGTATAACACAGAATTAATTACTACTAAGGAAGCAATATCAAAGATCAGGGCTGCAAAACTCAACAAAGAGCTTACTTTAAACGGCTTTGTGAGCGATCAAAACCCTAAACACCATAAAGCGCTGCACTGGAAAGAATTTATGGGTATCAAAGTTCCTATTCACACTGGTGCCGAAATTACTGCCAAAAAATATGATATGGCTGTGATCTTTGTAAAAGTAAAAAAAGTGAAACGCGGATTCTATGAAGCAACTTTTGAAGTGATTACAGAGAACCCTAAAGAGTACGAGAACTACGAGATTACCGATAAATTTCTAACGTTGGTAGAAGAGCAAATTTACGAAGCTCCCGAATATTATTTGTGGACACATAAGCGGTGGAAACACCGCGACAATGTTCCCGATAATTTTAAATAGGAAGAAATCATAGTTCGAACCACTTTTCGGTGATATAAGAGGTTATTTGATGAGATTCTTTGGTTTTATGTAAATACTTTCCTTCTTTAAAGACGTAGTCCTCTTTCCAGGTTTCGCTATTTTCAGAAAGTGAAATAATACTATCACATACAAATGCTAACTCGGTATTAGTAGTTGTAGGATGCAAAGAAATGCGAATCCATCCCGGTTTATCTTCTATTTTACCCTCCATTACGCGATTAATAATAGCTTCAGATTTTAACTCATCCATCTCGAACAAATAATGTCCGTAAGTGCCTGCGCAACTACAGCCACCGCGGGTTTGAATTCCGAAGCGATCATTTAAGATCTTGACAGCTAAATTGTGATGCAGATTTTCAATAGTAAAAGATATTACGCCTAATCTATTTTTGTGTTCACCCGCCAAAATTAAAATCTTCGGGTTATTCTCCATTCTCCTGAAGAAGTACGTAATGAGTTCTTTCTCGCGTTTAAGCATGGCATCAACACCCATTTTCTCTTTCAGTTTTATGGCTAAAGAAGTACGAATTACCTGTAGAAATCCCGGAGTTCCACCATCTTCTCGCTCTTCAATATTGTCAATGTATTTACGTCCGCCCCAGGGGTTTGTCCAATCTACAGTTCCTCCTCCCGGGCAATCGGGAACCAAATTGTGATACAATTTTTCATTAAAGATCAGCACGCCACTCGTTCCCGGACCTCCTAAAAACTTATGAGGGGAAAAGAAGACCGCATCCAGATATGCTTCCGGATCATTGGGGTGCATATCGATATTGACATATGGAGCAGAACACGCGAAATCCACAAAACACAATCCGTTGTTTTGATGCATTAATTTGGCTACTTCGTAATAAGGTGTTTTTATTCCTGTGACGTTCGAACAACCTGTGATCGAGGCGATCTTTTGTGGCCAATGCTTGTATTTGTCAAGTACTTTTTCAAAATTCTCTATACAAAATAAACCTTCCTTATTACATGGAATCACTACCACTTTCGCGATAGTTTCTAACCAGGAAGTCTGGTTACTGTGATGTTCCATGTGTGAAACGAACACAACAGGAATTTTCTCTTCCGGTATATTAATGTTCTCTTTTAATTGCTCGGGAACTTTTAAGCCTAAAATACGCTGAAACTTGTTCACCACCCCCGTCATACCACTCCCACAAGTAATTAATACATCTTTAGGACTAGCGTTAACATGAGCCTTTATAATATTTCTCGCGTGATGATAGGCCTTGGTCATTGCCGTACCACTTACAGTAGTCTCAGTATGCGTATTAGCGACAAAAGGCCCAAATTGATGTAGCATTTTATCCTCAATAGGACGGTATAGCCTACCGCTGGCTGTCCAATCTGTATAGATTAATTTTTGAATCCCGTAAGGTGACTCGAAGGTCTGGTCAATTCCTACTATGTTCTTTTGAAAAGTTTCGAAATAAGTTTCAAGTTCAGATTCCTTGACTGTTGAAATTGCCGACATTAGAGATGATTATGGATATAAAGATAAAAAATCCCTAAAGATTTGCAATCTCATCTATCTCTTTCATGATTCTTTTTGCCAGAACATCAGCCTTTTCCTGAGATTTTGCTTCGGTGTACACCCGAATAATAGGCTCGGTATTCGACTTTCGAAGATGTACCCAGTTTTCTTCAAAATCGATCTTTACCCCATCAATCGTAGTTATTTCTTCGGAAGCATACTTCTCTTCCATTTTTTTTAAGATGGCATCCACATCCAATTGTGGCGTTAACTCAATTTTCTTTTTACTCATAAAATAGGAAGGGTATTCTTTCCGAAGAGAACTAACCGGAGTATTAATTTCGGCTAAGTAACTCAAGAATAGTGCGATCCCCACCAAACTGTCTCTTCCGTAGTGAAGTTCCGGATAGATTATGCCTCCATTTCCTTCACCGCCAATAACGGCATTTGTCTCTTTCATTTTTTCAACTACATTCACTTCTCCAACAGCGCTCGCGGTATAAGAACCTCCCAATTTATTAGTAACATCACGTAAGGCTCTTGATGACGACATATTTGAAACAGTATTTCCGGGAGTATTTTGTAAAACATAATCTGCTACTGCAACGAGGGTATATTCTTCGCCAAACATTTCACCCTTTTCATCCACAAATGCTAGTCGGTCAACATCCGGGTCTACCACAATACCAAAATCGGCTTTTTCCTTTACCACTAACTCCATAAGGTCGCCCAAATGTTCTTTTAGTGGTTCGGGGTTGTGAGGAAACTGACCATTAGGTTCGCAATAGAGCTTTATAGGATGAACATCTAGGGCTTCTAACAATAGCGGAACAGCTATTCCCCCTGTAGAATTAACAGCATCGACAACCACTTTAAAATTTGCTTTCTTAATAGCTTCTACATTTACCAAAGGTAAGTTGAGGATTTCTTCAATATGCAGATCAATATATGCGTCGTTTATAGAAATTTCTCCTAAATTATCCACCTCTGCAAAAGCGATCTTCTCCCCTTCAGCAATATCCAAGATCTCCTGACCTGCAGCGGCATTTAGGAATTCCCCTTTATTATTTAAAAGTTTAAGAGCGTTCCATTGTTTTGGATTATGACTCGCGGTTAGAATAATACCTCCATCTGCATGTTCCATTGCAACAGCCATTTCTACCGTAGGTGTTGTGGACAAGCCAAGATCTATCACATTTATCCCCATCCCAACAAGTGTATTCATTACTAGCTGTTGTACCATATGCCCTGAGATGCGTGCATCACGACCTACTACTACTCTGTATTTTTCTTTATTGCGTTGTAATTTAATCCAGGAACCGTATGCAGCTGCGTATTTAACAGCATCAATAGGTGTCAAATTTTCACCGGTAGTTCCGCCGATAGTACCTCGAATTCCTGAAATAGATTTTATTAATGTCATTTGTTGAAATTTTACGCAAAGATACTTTTTTAAACGCATAATTCTTTGTTACCTTTTTGTAAATTGTCCGAATGAATTTTCTAGCACATATTTACCTTTCGGGCGATAATGAAAGCATTACAATTGGTAATTTTATAGCCGATGGGATTAAGGGGAAGAAATATCTTAAGTATCCTAAGGAAATTCAGAAAGGAATATTATTACACAGGGGTATTGACAGTTTTACAGATCAACACCCCACCGTAAAGCAAAGTACAGCCAGGCTTCATAAAAATTACGGTCATTACAGTGGCGTGATCGTAGATATTCTATACGATCATTTTTTAGCCAAGAACTGGCATGATTATCACGAACTTCCATTAGATGTCTATGTGGATAATTTTTACGAATTACTTCGGAAGAATTTCCAGATTCTACCCATCAGGATCCAAAGAATGATGCCGTATATGATTGCAGACAATTGGCTGCTAAGTTACGCTACGATTCCCGGAATTAGCAAAATCTTAGTGCAAATGAATGTTCGAACCAAAGGAGTTTCGAAGATGAATTTCGCCGTTCAGGAATTGGAAGAGTTTTACACCGAATTTGAAACAGAATTCACTTCGTTTTTTACCGAATTAATCATTTTTTCAGAAGAAAAACTAAAAGTACTATGAAAGGGATTTATCTACTATTCATATCCATCCTCCTTATCGCGTGTAAAGACGACAGAAGTACTGCCCCCCTCTCTAAAAGTGAACCTGAAATTGGACTCATTACCAATAAGGCTATGGTGGTGTCTGCACGGGAGGAAGCATCCAAAATTGGTGTCGAAATCATGAAAAAGGGAGGCAATGCCTTCGATGCAATGATCGCGACCGAGATGGCATTGGCAGTTACCTATCCTTATGCCGGTAATTTAGGCGGCGGCGGATTTATGGTCTATCGTACCCAATATGGAGAAATTGGAGCCTTCGATTATCGGGAAAAAGCACCAATGAAAGCACATTCGGAAATGTATCTCGACAAAGACGGCAATGTGATACCCGAAAAGAGTAAAATTGGCGGATTGTCTGTTGGGGTGCCCGGAACTATCGCCGGAATTTTCGCGGTGCATGAAAAGTTGGGCTCGCTTCCCATGGAGGAAATTTTGCAACCGGTAATTGAACTCGCATTAACAGGATTTGCTGTTACCGATGCCCAAGCAAAGCGATTCGAACATTATCGGGAAGTCTTTAAACAAGTGAATGAGGAAGAATCCATATTCACCAAGATTTATAAAAAGGGTGATACCTTAAAAAATATTGCCCTTGCGAATACACTGAGCAGGATTTCTTCGGAAGGCAGAGCCGATTTCTATCAGGGTGAGACTGCAATTAAATTAGTCGAATTCTTACAGTCTAAAGGAAGTATTATCACCTTAGACGATTTAAGGGCCTATGATGCCGAACTCAGAGAACCCATTGAATTTGACTACAAAGATCTTACGGTAATTTCAATGTCTCCTCCTTCAAGTGGCGGTATTTGTCTCGCTCAAATACTAAAAATGTTAGAGCCGTACGATGTGTCGAAATACGGACATAACACAGCGAAATATATTCAGATCGTAGCAGAAGCAGAACGGCGTGCCTATGCCGATAGAAGTTATTATTTAGGAGATCCCGATTTTGTGGAAATTCCTACAGATTCTCTACTTGACCCAATATATTTAAAGAAAAGAATGAGTTCCTTTAGATTTGATGCGGCTACACCTTCGAGCGAACTAGGCTACGGAACGATCTCCGGGTATGAAAGCCCGGAAACAACTCATTACTCTATCGTAGATCAATTTGGAAATGCAGCATCTGTAACCACTACCTTAAATTCGGGTTATGTCTCGAAACTTTACGCAAAAGATCTAGGCTTTTTCCTGAATAACGAAATGGACGATTTTAGTGCAAAGCCGGGTCAACCGAACATCTATGGGTTGGTAGGTGGAAAAGCAAATGCTATAGAACCACAAAAAAGAATGTTGAGTTCAATGACGCCAACAATAGTTGAGAAAGACGGAAAATTGTGGATGGTAGTAGGGACTCCGGGTGGCGCAACGATCATCACCTCTGTGGCTCAGGCTATACTTAACGTTTATGAGTTTAAGATGAATATGCAGGAAGCCGTTAATGTTCCCAGGTTTCATCACCAGTGGTTACCCGATGCGATTAGATATGAACTGGATATGTTTCCGAAGAAATTAATTAACGAACTTGTAAATAAAGGCTATCCCCACAACAAAGAAACCGACCCGATTATTGGAAAAATTGATGCCATTTTAGTCCTTCCGGATGGAAGATTAGAAGGCGGAGCCGATAAAAGGGGTGATGATACCGCCTCCGGTTTCTAAAATTAGCTGCAATTAAGTCCGTTTATCGGCAATGCAGTACTTTATGTCGAATTGTAAGTAAAATACTACAATTTGTAGGAAAAATAATTAAATTTGAAAAATACTATTAAGAAATAACAGCATAACAGTAAAAGATTCGGGGAAATAGTACACGATAGTAATAATAATACAATTTTATATAATCTCACATTACAAATAAAGAAAGTATTAATAACTTAATGCCTCGGCCATTTTATCATTAAAATAGCCTATCTCCATCTTTGTTTTATTCTAGAATACGCTCATGAGAAAAAAATCTTTCTTTAAGGATTTGTTTTCGGTAATACCCTTGGTATTTAGCGGAATGCTGTCTATTGGACTGGCTTTTCTTCTATGGCAAAAAAGTGACACTTCATCAGATTTTGTCTTACAACTTTCAGATCTTTCTATCGTTTTTATTAGTATTAGCGGCTTTCTCTCTGCGATCATCATGGTTTATTTAGCGGCCGCTGCAATGGGTATGAAAGGTAGTAGAAATTCTGCTATTGACTCCCTGAGCAAGATCACACAAAAAATGCACAATTTTAGAACCATTATCGATCTTCTTATGAAGTCGAAAATGTGGTTACCCGGCTTAAAAGAATACATTGACGACGAATTTCAGGGTCTTACTTTTTTCGATGTAAAGGAGTTTTACAAGGGAAAATCGAAACTGGCTATCGAGTTTCTCCAGGAAAGTAACAATTATGGCGACACCGAAAATCTTTATCTCGAATTAAAATCGATGTTAATGACCTCTCCCAAAGAAAAGAACATTCCCGAGGAGATTAACTACCCCGGTTATTACAACAAAGAGATCGTAGCCAAATGGTTAGAGCACAAATGCGGTTCGGGACTTTGGTACTACTTTGGATATAAATTTGGTGCGTTTAAAGAATCGCTCGACATTGATGCTGTTTTTGAACGACACCAAGACAAGATCATGACCTTGGCAAATTCGATAGACAGCGAAGTCTTTGAAGATTCTTCCTTTAACGAAGTCTTTCTCTCAAAATTGGGTGAGTATATGAGTAAAGAAGTAATGCCGAAGTTGTATCAGTTTCAGAATGATATGACCGGTAAAATGCCTTCGCTGATAAGATACTTGTATTTCATTTTTCTTTTCTTGGTACTTTTTGGTGTATTACTTCCCCTGTTGTTCTTACTCTTCAGTTTACCAATAATTACGTTAGTTATAAGCTATTCTTTCGTAATTGGAATTATATTCTACATTGCCACTACTTTTTATCAGTTTCTTTCCGAAGAAATAAATAGCTGAATTTTTTCTGAAAGAGTTTAACTTCAACACAACTGCAGGTCCTAATTTTCAATTCAATTAAGTACCTTTGCAAACTATGACGAAAAATGAAGAATTTATCGAAGTTCTTGGAGCCAGAGTGCACAATTTAAAGAACATAGATGTAAAAATTCCGAGAGATAAATTAGTTGTGATCACCGGACTTTCGGGTAGTGGAAAATCCTCCTTGGCGTTCGATACCATCTATGCCGAAGGCCAACGACGATATATTGAAACCTTTTCGGCTTACGCACGCCAATTTTTAGGTAATCTGGAACGTCCCGACGTGGATAAAATTGACGGACTCTCCCCTGTTATAGCCATTGAACAAAAAACAACGAGTAAGAGTCCGCGTTCTACCGTAGGAACTATTACCGAGATCTACGATTTTCTTCGTCTTTTTTACGCCCGAGCCAGTGATGCTTATAGTTACAATACCGGGCTAAAAATGGTGAGCTATAGCGATGAACAAATAAAACAACTTATTCTCGATGAGTTTGAAGACCGTAAAGTAAGTATTTTGGCACCGGTTATTCGCTCTCGTAAAGGTCATTACCGCGAGCTCTTCGAACAGATCGCCAAGCAAGGTTTTCTAAAAGTTAGGGTTGATGGAGAGGTGATTGATATTGTAAAAGGAATGAAAGTTGACCGTTACAAAACTCACGATATTGAAATTGTGGTCGACCGATTAAAGATTTCAAAAAGTGAAGAAAACACCAAGCGATTAAATGAAACAATCGTAACAGCCATGTATCACGGTGATGATGTGCTAATGGTGCTTGATAATGAAACCAATAAAGCTCGTTTTTTTAGTCGGTCACTTATGTGTCCCAGTTCAGGGATTTCTTACCCTAATCCCGAACCAAATAATTTTTCTTTTAATTCTCCTAAAGGAATGTGCCCTAACTGTAAAGGATTAGGGAAATTGTATGAAGTAAATATAGAAAAGATCGTTCCGGACGATAGCTTATCTATAAAGCAAGGGGCTTTAGCACCTCATGGACCTCAAAAAAACAACTGGATATTTAAACAATTAGAGCTCATTGCAGAACGTTTTAATTTCAAGTTAACCGATCCTTTCAAGAATATTCCTTCGGAAGCAAAAGAAATGATCTTTCATGGTGGGAATGAAAAGTTTGAAGTAGAATCCAAGACCTTGGGAATTACCCGAAGCTATAAGATCGATTTTGAAGGAGTCGCCACTTTTTTACAAAATACATTCGTAAATAATGACTCAAAGTCGTTACGAAGATGGGCAAAAGAGTATATGGACAAGATCACCTGCCCCGAATGTAACGGAAGCAGACTTCGTAAAGAATCTCTTTATTTTAAAGTAAACGAAAAGAACATCGCAGAGTTAGCACAGATGGATGTGCTGGAACTCGCCGAGTGGTTTGAAGACCTTGAGAATCACCTTTCAGAGACTCAATTAAAGATCGCTCAGGAGATCATAAAAGAAGTTCGCTCGAGACTTCAGTTTCTCATTGATGTAGGACTTACTTATTTAGCCCTCGACCGAAGTTCCAAATCTCTTTCGGGTGGGGAAGCACAACGTATTCGACTTGCCACACAAATTGGTTCACAACTTGTGGGAGTACTGTACATCTTAGATGAACCAAGTATCGGGTTGCATCAAAGAGATAATCACAAATTGATCCAATCCTTAATCTCTCTTCGGGATATTGGGAACTCCGTTATTGTAGTTGAGCACGACAAAGACATGATCGAACATGCAGATCATGTGATCGATATTGGTCCGGCGGCCGGGAAACACGGAGGCGAGATCGTTTCAGAAGGGAGTCCGGAAGAAATCCTTAAACATCACACTCTAACGGCAGATTATCTCAATGGTACAAAGGAAATAACGATTCCGAAGAAAAGAAGAGAAGGAAACGGCAAAACCCTGAAATTAACAGGAGCCACCGGAAACAACTTGAAAAATGTTTCAATAGAAATTCCTTTAGGAAAAATGATCGGTGTAACCGGAGTTTCGGGTAGTGGGAAATCGACCCTTATAAATGAGACTCTCTACCCTATTCTGAACGCACATTTTTTTAATGGTGTGAAAAAACCAATGCCATATAAAAAGATAGTTGGTCTGGAGCATTTGGATAAGGTGATCGATATTAATCAGTCACCCATAGGACGAACACCACGGTCTAATCCGGCGACATACACCGGTGTTTTCTCAGAAATTAGAAGTTTGTTTGCTAAGGTACCCGAAGCAATGATTCGAGGTTACAAGCCGGGACGCTTCAGTTTTAATGTTACCGGAGGTAGATGTGAGACCTGTAAAGGTGGTGGATTACGCGTAATCGAGATGAACTTTTTACCCGATGTATATGTGGAATGTGAAACTTGTCAGGGAAAACGATTCAACAGAGAGACACTGGAAATTAGATATAAAGGTAAGTCGATCTACGATGTCTTAGAGATGACTATTAATGAAGCCTGTGACTTCTTTGAGATGATTCCGAAGATATTTAGAAAATTAAAAACCATTCGGGATGTTGGCTTAGGCTATATCACTCTTGGGCAACAATCTACGACCCTCTCGGGAGGTGAAGCGCAACGTATAAAACTGGCGACAGAGCTTTCAAAAAGAGATACAGGAAACACCATCTATATTCTGGACGAACCAACTACCGGTCTTCACTTTGAGGATATTAGAGTATTAATGCTAGTACTTAACAAATTGGTCGATAAAGGCAATACTGTGCTCATAATTGAGCACAATCTTGATGTGATAAAAACCGTTGATTATATAATTGACATAGGCCCGGAAGGCGGAAAAAAGGGTGGAACGGTAATGGCTTTGGGTACACCGGAAGAAATTATAAAGAAGAAAAAGAGTTATACCGCACGATTCCTGAAAAAAGAATTAATTTAGGAGATGGAAGAGGGAAACCGAATATTGAATACTGAAATATGAGAAACGAATTAGCACCTAAGAACTGGAATGAAGTAAAAACGAACGACTCCTGGGCGATCTTTAAGATCATGGGAGAGTTTGTAAATGGATATGAAAAAATGAGTAGAATTGGCCCTTGTGTGTCAATTTTTGGTTCTGCACGTACAAAATCCGACCATAAGTATTATAAATTAGCTGAGCGTGTTGCAAAAAAGATAACCGAACATGGATACGGAGTGATAACCGGAGGTGGACCTGGAATCATGGAGGCAGGAAATAAAGGAGCGCATCTCGCCGGAGGAACTTCGGTTGGATTAAACATCACTTTGCCTTTCGAACAGCATGACAATCCGTATATTGATAGCGATAAGAGTATTGATTTCGATTATTTCTTTGTGAGAAAAGTGATGTTCGTAAAGTATTCGCAAGGATTCGTTGTTATGCCGGGAGGTTTTGGGACTTTAGATGAATTCTTTGAAGCTTTTACATTGATCCAAACCAATAAAATTGATAAATTTCCACTTATCCTGGTTGGAACCGAGTTTTGGGGAGGCTTGATGGAATGGATAAAAAATACTTTGTTAGAACAAAATAATAATATAAGTCCGGGAGATCTCGACCTGGTGCATGTTGTAGATACCGAAGATGAAGTTTTAGATATTCTCAACAACTTCTACGATGAGTATAATTTGAGTCCGAACTTCTAATTAGTACAACGCCCCCAACATGTTTAAGAGTTTAGTAACTGTCTATTGTTTTTTTTATAGAGCTATTTCTTCGGAAGTATTTTTCGGTTTATATTTTACTATCTCTAATCCCTTGACACAAAAGACTCTAGAAACTATCCAAAGGAAAGCTCGAAATATAATGTCTGATGGATTAATTCATACCCATAGAAATTACTATATTACTTCCAACCCTTCCAATGATAATTACCTTAAATACTTAAGATTAGCTTGAAAACAGGATTTCGCTTATTCATATTTTTCTTGTTCGGACTGTCATTACAGGCCCAGCATAACATTGATATTGAAGCGAAACTGAACCCTGATAAGAAGACGATCGATATTACACAATCATTATCCTATAAAAATACAAGTGATCATTCATTAGATGAGCTATTTCTGAATGACTGGTCCAATAGTTTTTGTTGTAAAACCACGCCATTAGGCAAACGCTTTGCCGAGAATTACGACGATTCGTTTCACTTCGAAAAGAATGATGAGCGAGGTAATACAACAATTCATACAGTATCGAATAGTAACGGACTTACCCTCAACTGGATGCGAGGCGACGAGCAAGACATTGTAAAAGTAACACTGGAGGAGCCATTGCTTCCCGGCGATAGTTACGAGCTCAAATTCACCTACACCGTAAGAGTTCCCAATGATAAATTTACCCGTTATGGTTTCGATAATTTACGGAATTTTAAACTGAAGTACTGGTACATATCTCCGGCAGTATTCGACGGAAAATGGCATGCTTACAGCAATAAGAATACAGAAGATCTTTACCTAACCCCTTCTCAGTTTTCGATTAGGTTTTCCACTCCCGAACGCTACTCCTTGATCACAGATCTCGAAGTTGTTACCGAAAATCTTTCCGAAGGTATTAAAACAACTACGCTGAAAGGAAATGACCGAACCGAAGCCCTCCTGTATGTTCTGTGGAATAATGACTTTGAAAGTATTGTAACAGATAATCTCGAGGTCCTTACCAATCTTCAGGATAAGAAGGTAACTCCGCCTATTCGAGCCTTGGTTGTGGATCGTGTTTCTCACTTTTTACACGATCGTCTGGGTGATTATCCTTTCGATAAAATTATAGTGAGTGAGGCAGATTATAAGAATAATCCGGTGTACGGACTTAATCAGTTGCCAAATTTTATTAGTCCGTTCCCCGATGGTTTCGAGTATGACATGGAACAGCTTAAAACCATTACACGAAACTATATTGAAAACACTTTACTATTACACCCAAGGGAAGATTCGTGGTTAATTGGGGCGATTCAAATCCACTTGATGATGGAATATGTAGATCTTTATTATCCAAAAATGAAGATCATTGGAAATCTGAGTGATTTTTGGGTGATTAGATGGGCTCATGCAGCCGATTTGGAGTTTAACGATCAGTATCCGTTGCTATATCTAAACATGGCGCGTAACAATCTTCACCAAAAATTAACCACACCACGCGATTCGTTGGTAAAGTTTAATAAGAATATCGCTAACGATTATTACGGTGGTGCCGGCCTTCAGTATCTTTCAGATTATTTGGGAGACGAGGTATTAGACAGAAGTATTAAGCAGCTGTTTTCTGAAAAGAAATTACAAACCGTTACATCTAAGGATTTTCAGAAGATATTAGAACAAAACACAAATTTACCCGTAAATTGGTTTTTTGAAGATTATGCCGATTCCCGGACTACGATAGACTTTAAAATAAAGCGTGTAAAGAAATTAGGCGATTCGCTTGAAGTTTATATTAAGACCCTTCGGAAAAATGAACTACCCGTTTCACTTTACGGTTTAAACAAGGATAGTATTGTTTATAAAAAATGGGTGAAACCGGTGGATAGTATGGCCGTAGTTAAGGTTCCGGCTCAGGACATTAAGCAACTAGCACTTAATTATGAGGGTGTCATTCCCGAGTTTAACCGAAGAAATAATTTTAAAAGTGTAAACGGAATATTAAACAGACCTATTCAGTTTCGTCTTTTTCAGGATGTAGAAGACCCCAATTACAATCAATTGTTCTTTATGCCAATTTTTGAGTATAATTTATATGATGGTTTTACCACCGGACTCAAATTATACAACAAAACTGTTCTTCCGAAGGGTGTGCACTACAAAATTGAACCTCAGTACGGATATCGTTCCAACACCTTAATTGGGAATGGATCCATCGTTTACACCCAACGACTTGACCAAGAGAAATTGTACTCTATGCGATATGGTTTTTCGGGCAGTTATTACTCTTACGATGAAGGCTTGTTTTATAAGCGTTTTACCCCGTTTATGACATTTGCTTTCAGAAATAAAGATTTACGGAATAATGAAAAACAGTTTATCAACCTTAGAAACATCAATGTATATAGAGATGAGAATATAAACGATCCTTTACAGGAGCCTAATTACAGTGTTTATAATATTCAGTACGTATATTCTAATCCAAATCTTATCAATTATTTTAGAGGAGTTGTCGATTATCAAATTTCTTCAAAATTTAGCAAGTTATCGGCAACCTTAGAATACCGAAAGTTATTTATCAATAACAGGCAATTAAATGTACGGCTGTTTGCGGGAGCTTTTATCTTTAACGATACTAAGGCAAATGGTGATTTCTTTAGTTTCGCATTGGATCGTCCTACCGATTATCTCTTCGATTACACCTACTACGGAAGAAGCGAAGACACTGGAATATTTAGTCAGCAGCTCATTGTTGCCGAAGGAGGTTTTAAATCACAGTTGGAACCGGCATTTTCTAATAGTTGGATCACTACTATCAATGCAAGTACCAACCTTTGGCGTTGGATTCACCTGTATGGAGATGTAGGTTTAGTAGGAAACAAAGGTGTGCCCGCCAAAGCGGTTTTTGATAGTGGTATACGGGTAAATCTTGTAGCCGATTATTTCGAACTATATTTCCCGCTCTACTCTAACCTTGGTTTTGAACCCAATTTACCGCATTACGATGAAAAAGTGCGATTCGTAATTACTTTAAGTCCAAAGACATTACTCGGACTCTTCACAAGGGAATGGTATTGATTAACTATGAATGATTGTCGTATAAGAGAGATTCTTTGAATTTAAGAGGAGTAATAAGTTCCATTTTCTTAAACTGTCTATTAAAATAACTCACATTATTAAATCCCGATTTATAAGCAATTTCAGAAATTTGATAGTCTTTTTTCTCTTTAATTAGCTTTTTAGCAAATTTTATTTTTTCTGAATTGATATAATCTATGGGTGAAACACCAAGAGTGTTTTTAAACTTCTTATGAAAATGTGAAGCACTCATACAAGCTTTTTTAGCTAAAACATCTACCGTAATATCTTTATTGGTAAGGTGATTTTTAATGTATTTTATCACCATTCCTATTCGAGTATCACTGAAGATACTTTCTGAATCCCCTAAAATTATTGCTTTCGCCTTTGTTTGAAGTAATCGAACAATCAATTCCTGAATCATCAAATCCAAGAGTATGTCTTTAGAGTTACTATTATTTGTGAAAGTATAGACCAATCGGTCTATAAGCTGATTCACATCATTGTTATTTGTTAAATGAGAGGCACTTTGGTCAAGCTTCCAGTTAGAATTTTCCTTCTCTATAACTACAGCTTGGTTAAACCGGTCCACAACATCGTTAATTTTACTGGTATCAATCCCCAATGCCAAACATTGTGTTGGGTCATTTTGCTGGGCAAGTGGAAAATCAATTACCATTTCTTTGTTGGTAGGCATCACTACAGATTCTCCAGGATAAAAATCGAAAGACGACAATCCGTCTATATGCATCACTTTTTTTCCATGTAACATACTAGCTATAACGGGAAAATTGAAAGTTAAAGATACTTTCTCAGCCACCGTATGAGTTTCGAAAATATTCAATTCGGCAAAATCAGCATTATACACTGTCCTATTTTCTATGAGGGTTGTGATTTTCCGATGGTTATTATGTGCGCTTAACAAGGAACCATAAACAATGATACAAAACTATTTAGACAAATTTACGTATTTAATAGCATTGTATGATTTTATAATAAATATGTTCAATTCTTTTCATATTTAATAAAATACTTTTATAAAAATTGAAGAATCGACAATAAAACACCTCGTTTTTATGAATTTATCAAAGATTTCTAGGTAGTATTCTATCAATTTAAAGTATTAACAAAAAAATCTAATATGAGTTACACAAAGCCTAAATTCAAAGATCTATACCATAACTTTATCGATGGTAAATTTGTAGCACCTCTTGGCGGTGATTACTTCAACAACACTTCTCCTATAGACAACAGTTTAATTGCAAAATATCCTCGATCTCAAAAAGAAGACGTCGAGCTAGCTATTAAAGCAGCTAATAAAGCAAAGGATGCTTGGGGTAATACCTCTGCCACCGAACGCTCCAATCTTCTCTATAGGGTTGCAGATATCATTGAAGAAAACCTTGAGGAATTTGCTTTAGTGGAAACCTGCGACAATGGAAAACCGATTCGGGAAACGCTTAATGCCGATATTCCATTAAGTGTAGATCACTGGCGCTATTTTGCCGCTTGCATTCGTGCTGAGGAAGGGGCTGCGACCGAACTTGATGAACATACACTTTCAATGAACATCAAGGAACCTTTGGGAGTAGTTGGACAAATCATACCATGGAACTTTCCATTGCTTATGTTATCATGGAAATTACCTCCTGCCCTAGCTACCGGAAATTGCGTAGTCCTCAAACCTGCCGAGCAAACTCCATCTTCTGCCACTCTATTAATGGAAAAAATAGCCAATGTATTTCCTCCAGGGGTTCTTAATATTGTTCATGGCTTCGGACCAGAGGCCGGAAAGCCTCTTGCATCAAGTTCGGGAGTGGATAAAGTAGCATTTACAGGTGAAACAACTACCGGACAATTAATCATGCAATACGCATCTAAAAACCTAAACCCTGTGACTATGGAATTGGGTGGGAAGTCACCAAACATATTCTTTAATTCGGTTATGGATCGTGATGATGCGTTTCTCGATAAGGCTATCGAAGGGGCTGTCTTATTCGCCTTTAATCAAGGCGAGGTCTGTACTTGTCCGTCCCGACTTTTAGTACAGGAAGATATTTACGATGCATTTATGGAACGCGTAGTAGCTAGAACTGAGGCAATTGTTCAAGACAATCCTTACGATGTAAACACTATGGTTGGAGCACAAGCTTCCAACGATCAATATGAAAAAATACAATCGTATTTTAAAATTGGGAAAGAAGAAGGTGCAAAAGTGCTTACGGGTGGTGAAGCCAACAAACTTAGCGGTGAACTCGCCAATGGTTTCTATATAAAGCCCACAATTTTGGAAGGTCATAATAAAATGCGCGTTTTTCAAGAAGAAATCTTTGGTCCTGTAGTTTGTGTTACTTCATTTAAAGATGAAGCTGAGGCTCTTGAAATAGCTAATGACACCCTCTACGGGCTAGGTGCTGGAGTATGGACTCGTGATGCGCATCAGTTATATCAAATTCCAAGAGCAATAAAAGCTGGGCGAGTATGGGTAAATTGTTATCATACCTACCCTGCCCATGCACCCTTCGGAGGTTATAAAAAATCTGGATTTGGGAGAGAAAACCATCTAATGATGCTTAATCATTATAGACAAACAAAGAATATGCTTATTTCATATAACAAGAATAAGTTAGGGTTCTTTTAAAATATTATTCACTAATGAAGGCTGGGTAGCACTTGTCCGGCCTTTCATTTACATTAAATAGCATGCAAAGAGTAGCAATTACAGCAGAAGCAAGCAAAATCGTAAAACAACTCAAAGAGAAACATGGAGAACTCATCTTTCATCAAAGCGGCGGTTGTTGTGATGGCTCCTCACCCATGATTTTTGAAATCGATGATCTATATTTAGACGAAAGCGATGTATTGTTAGGACAAATAGAAGGTGTCAACTTTTACATGAATCAGGATCAATTCAAATATTGGAAACATACACACCTCACCATCGATATCACTTCTGGAAGAGGTTCGAGTTTCTCCTTAGAAATTCCGCTTGGATTACGCTTTATTATTCACTCTCGTTTATTAACTTCGGAAGAACAAAAAGCACTTAATAATTAACTTCAGAAGAATTATGCAATTACTCAATGATTGGAGATTGATACTTTTATTATGCTTAACTCTAGGTTTGGCTCCTTTTTTCCCTGAACCTCATATTTGGGGAAAGCTCAAATGGATCGCCGGAGGCGCTGATGGTATGACTGCTACCGATTGGTTTGATGTTTTACTCCACGGATTCCCTTTTCTTTTATTGATTCGTATCATTTTCGTGAAATTGATGGCTTTTACTAAAAATTAGTTGAGTTTATTCTGAAAAGTTTAAGAATTCTTCAAAACTTTAGCATTGTTTCGCATACCGTTTTTCGCTACTTTTGTACCCCTAACTGAATATCTATGCAAACAAATCCGGAGACCAATAGCGAGCTATCTTTTGAAGATTTTAAAACGGAAGTCTTAAACGATTATAAAATCGCTGTAACCAGTCGGGAGTGTAGTTTACTTGGCCGACGAGAAGTTTTAACTGGAAAAGCAAAGTTTGGAATTTTTGGTGATGGAAAGGAAGTTCCACAACTGGCATGGGCAAAGGCTTTTAAAAACGGAGACTGGCGAAGTGGATACTACCGAGACCAAACCTTGATGATGGCGATGGGTAAATTGAGTATTCAGGAATTCTTTGCCGGATTGTATGCTCACACCGATATTGAAGCCGACCCTATGAGTGCCGGTAGACAAATGGGCGGGCACTTTGCAACGCATAGTTTAAATGAAGATGGAAGCTGGAAAAATCTTACCGCACAACAAAACAGTAGTGCAGATATTTCACCTACTGCAGGGCAGATGCCACGATTATTAGGTCTTGCTCAAGCCTCTAAGATTTTCAGAAATGTAGATGGTCTTGAAGATAAGACTAATTTTTCAATAAACGGGAACGAAGTAGCCTGGGGTACTATAGGTAATGCCAGTACTAGTGAAGGTCTTTTCTGGGAAACGATAAATGCTGCCGGAGTGCTTCAGGTACCAATGGTTATGAGTGTTTGGGACGATGAATACGGAATTTCTGTACACGCAAAGCATCAGACAACTAAAGAGAACATCAGCGAAATTTTAAAAGGGTTTCAACGCACCGAAGATGAAGCAGGATATGAAATAATTCGTGTGAATGGTTGGGATTATTCTGCCCTGGTCGATGTGTACCAAAGAGCGTCCGAAATTGCGAGAAACGAACATGTACCGGTATTGATCCACGTACAACAGCTTACTCAACCACAAGGTCATTCTACCAGTGGTTCGCACGAACGCTATAAAAGTAAGGAGAGACTGGAATGGGAAGCCGAATACGACTGTAATGCGCAAATGCGTCTTTGGATGATCGCAAATAATATTGCTTCGGAAGAAGAGCTGGAAGCGATTGAAAAAGATATAAAAAAGCAGGTGCGCGACGGTAAAAAAGCCGCTTGGGAAGCGTTTTTAGCGCCTCAAAAGCAGGAACAGCAGGAAGCGGTCACATTGTTAACCAATTTAGCTGAAAGTTCTTCAAATAAAGTATTTATTGAAAAACTTAAAAATGAGTTAGCTTCCGAAAAAGAACCGCTACGCAGAACGATCGCTTCGGCATCAAGAAAAGCATTGAGATATGTGGTGGGTGAAGAATCTTCAGAAAAACGACAACTTCAGGATTGGCTTGAAAACTATTTTGACCTTATTCAGCCAAAATACAGTTCCGATCTGTATTCCGAAGCAAGAGAAAATGCAACCACTATTTCAGAAGTAAAGCCTACCTACGATCCAAAAGCAGAAGATGTTGATGCCCGACTCGTATTAAGAGATAATTTTGACGCTATTTTTGCTAAACATCCCGAAACATTGGTGTTTGGAGAAGATGCAGGTACCATTGGAGATGTAAATCAAGGACTCGAAGGGATGCAGGAAAAGTATGGGGAACTTCGTGTTGCCGATGCAGGAATTAGAGAGGCTACGATTTTAGGTCAGGGAATCGGGATGGCGATGAGAGGCCTTCGTCCTATTGCCGAGATCCAGTATTTGGATTATATCCTTTACTGTATCCAAATAATGAGTGACGATCTGGTGACCGTGCGCTATCGTACCAAAGGTAAACAAAAGGCTCCTTTGATCGTGCGAACACGTGGACACAGACTTGAAGGCATTTGGCATAGTGGTTCGCAAATGGGTGGATTGATCCACTTGCTTAGAGGGATGTATATTCTCGTACCGCGAAATATGACAAAAGCCGCCGGTTTTTACAATACCTTGCTCGAATCTGATGAGCCTGCTTTGGTAATTGAATGCTTGAACGGTTACCGTCTAAAAGAAAAAATGCCAACCAATTTGGGTGAGTTTAGAACCCCAATTGGAGTTGTTGAAACTGTAAAGGAGGGAAGTGATATTACAATTGTTTCCTACGGAAGTACCTTGCGCATCGTTGAAGAAGCCGCCAAAGAATTGAATCAAGCCGGTATTGACGCAGAAGTGATTGACATACAGACACTTCTACCCCTTGACCTGAATAAGGACTTAGTAAAAAGTGTGGCAAAAACCAACCGATTGCTTATAGTAGATGAAGATGTATCGGGAGGTGCTTCAGGGTATATTTTACAACAAATTCTGGATGAACAGAATGGTTATAAGCATCTTGACAGTAAGCCTCAAACTCTTAGTGCGAAACCTCATCGTCCGGCCTATGGTACAGATGGCGATTATTTTTCAAAACCTTCAGCCGAAGATATTTATGAGAAGGTGTACGAGATAATGCATGAGGCAGATCCGAAGAACTTTCCGAAGTTAAGATAAATAAAAAAGTGTATTTAGACGAAATTCTTTATAGCTTCGTCTGAAAATTCACACAAAGTTGTAGAAAAATTTGGAAAGCCAATTATTTTTACTGAATATTGAATAGAAATAAAGTAATAACACAAGCATGTTAGGAATGAACGTAAATAATAATTTTAATAATAACGGAAACCCGTAACAGAAACTTGTACACTATACCGAACCCGTCAAGTTTCAAATTTGACGGGTTTTTTTTATCAATTTTCGTAAAAATTGTCAATAGATTACCTTGAAGCATTAGCGAAAAGGTATCGAATTAAACTAACCAAATAAAAGAAAAAATTATGTGTGGAATTGTATGTGCTTTTAAGCTTAAAGAATCTGCCGATGCGCTAAGACCTCAGGTATTAGCTATGGCAAAATGTATAAGACATCGCGGACCCGATTGGAGCGGTATCTTTGATAATGATAAAGTGATCATGGCGCATGAGCGTTTAGCGATCGTGGACCCCACTTCGGGGAAACAACCTCTGTTTAGTGAAGACAGGAACCTTGTACTCGCCGCAAATGGCGAGATCTACAATCATATGGAATTACGCAAACAGTTTGAAGGAAGGTATAACTTTCAAACTAAAAGCGACTGTGAAGTGATCCTGGCATTGTACAAGGAAAAAGGTAATGCGTTTTTAGATGAGTTAAATGGAATCTTCGGATTTGCGATTTATGATGTTGAAAATGATTCTTACCTAATTGCGAGAGATCATATGGGTATAATCCCTCTTTATATGGGCTGGGATCAAAATGGTACTTTTTATGTTGCTTCCGAATTAAAGGCTCTTGAAGGCATTTGTACAAAAATTGAATTATTCCCCCCGGGACATTATTTAGATAGTAATGAAGGGGAATTAAAACAATGGTATAGCCGCGATTGGATGGAATATGATAATGTAAAGGATAATGAAACAAGTATTGATGATCTAAGAAATGCATTAGATGCTGCAGTGCATAGACAACTAATGAGTGATGTACCATACGGAGTATTACTTTCCGGAGGCTTAGACTCAAGTATTACCTCTGCGCTGGCAAAAAAATATGCCGACAAGCGAATTGAATCCAACGATGTTGAAGGAGCCTGGTACCCCAGACTCCATTCTTTTGCTATAGGATTAGAAGGCTCTCCCGACCTGGCGGCTGCGCAAAAAGTAGCAGATCATTTAGGTACGGTACATCACGAGATTCATTTCACCATACAGGAAGGGATCGACGCCTTACGTGATGTAATTTATCATGTGGAGACTTATGATATTACAACCATTCGAGCTTCTACTCCCATGTTTTTATTGGCAAGAGCAATAAAAGCAATGGGAATTAAAATGGTGCTTAGTGGTGAAGGTGCAGATGAGATTTTTGGAGGGTACTTGTACTTTCATAAGGCGCCAACGGCTAAGGATTTTCATGATGAAAATGTTAGAAAACTGGAAAGGTTACATATGTACGATTGCTTAAGAGCCAACAAATCATTGGCTTCATGGGGGATTGAAGGCCGTGTTCCATTTTTAGACAAAGAGTTTATGGATGTCGCCATGAGGTTAAATGCAAAAGATAAAATGATCATAGGCGGACAAGGAAACGCTAAGGCTAAACAAGCTATGGAAAAATGGGTGTTACGTGAAGCTTTTGGTGATATGTTACCGGATGCGGTTGCATGGCGACAAAAAGAACAATTTAGCGATGGCGTAGGTTACAATTGGATAGATACGCTTAAAGAAATGGTGAATAATGAAGTAAGTGACGAGCAATTGGCGAATGCACATTATAAATTCCCAATACAACCTCCAACGAGTAAGGAGGAGTTTTACTATCGCTCTATTTTCGCTGAACATTTCCCTAGTGATGCCGCAGCATTAAGTGTCCCTTCAGTACCATCTGTAGCATGTAGCAGTCCGGTGGCATTAGAATGGGATGAAAGCTTTAAAAATATGAACGACCCTAGTGGTAGAGCTGTGGCGAATGTACATGATGATGCGTACTAAGCAGACATACTTTAAATTTCTCTTCCACGTTCAATGGCATTTTGTTAAAGAGTCGTAAAAATGCTCCAACGGCAAGTTAAAGAACGTTAAGTAATTTATATAGTTATTCGTTGAGTTGTATCTTAGATATATGGAAAAGATATTAGTAGCAGGTGCGACTGGCACTACCGGAAGAAAAGTGGTACAACTTTTAAAAGAATCAGACAATTACCAACCTGTAGCAATGGTTAGGAAGGACGAGCAACAAAAGCAATTTCAAAAAGAAGGTGTTGAATCTGTTTTAGGTGACCTATCTAAAGATGTTTCGAACACGACCAAAGGGATCAACAAAGTGATATTTGCTGCGGGCTCCGGAGGCAAAGATGTGAAAAATGTAGATGAAGATGGCGCTAAACGCCTTATTGATGCCGCCAAAAAGGAACGTATTGAAAAGTTTGTTATGCTAAGCTCAATGGGAGCCGATAAACCGGAAGAAGCCAATGTGTTAAAAGGCTACCTTCAGGCCAAACACAATGCAGATCAGTATTTAGATATTAGCGGACTCACCTTTACAATTGTACGTCCGGGTTCATTAAACAACAACGAAGGCCTTGGAAAAATAAAGCTTGCGCACAAGCTGGAGGAACGAGGAGAAATTCCAAGATGGGATGTAGCAAGAACTTTAGTAAAAAGTCTTGACAATGATGTAGCTAAAAATCAGGCTTTTGAAATCCTAACCGGTGAAACAAAGATCGAGAATGCAGTTCAGGATTTTCAGGTACTATCCTAAAAACCAACATTAAAGCAATAAAAAAACCACTTGTCTTACAAGTGGTTTTTGCATTTTATGGCAACCATTTTTTCTGAAAATTTGGTTTTCGCTTCTCTAAAAAAGCATCTCTTCCTTCTTTGGCTTCGTCTGTCATATAGGCTAAACGAGTGGCTTCCCCGGCAAAGACCTGCTGCCCAACCATACCATCATCGGTTAGATTCATTGCAAATTTGAGCATTTTAATAGAGGTTGGTGATTTCGCTAGAATTTCCTGAGCCCATTCGTAAGCAGTATCTTCCAATTGATCGTGCGGCACCACAGCATTGACCATTCCCATTTCAAAAGCTTCCTGAGCGCTGTAATTTCTTCCGAGGAAAAAAATCTCACGCGCTTTTTTCTGGCCTACCATCTTTGCAAGATAAGCACTTCCGTATCCTCCGTCGAAACTTGTAACGTCTGCATCAGTTTGTTTAAAAATGGCATGCTCTTTACTTGCCAAAGTCATATCACAAACAACGTGAAGACTATGACCTCCACCAACTGCCCAACCGGGAACTACACAGATCACGGCTTTAGGCATGAAACGAATCATTCGTTGTAGATCTAAAATATTCAATCTGTGATAACCATCGTCTCCAACATATCCTTGATGCCCTCTCGCCTTTTGATCACCTCCACTACAAAAACTGTACACACCATCCTTACCGGAAGGGCCTTCAGCAGAAAGAAGTACTACTCCAATGCTTGTATCCTCTTGTGCATCGTGGAAAGCATCCAGAAGTTCGCTTGTTGTTTTTGGTCGGAAGGCATTTCTTACGTCGGGGCGGTTAAAGGCTACCCGGGCAACACCATCGCTCTTTTTATAAGTAATGTCTGTATATTCTTTTGCCGTTTTCCAGTTCGGTTTGTTCATAATTACTAAATTTACATCAAAGATAAAATAATCCTGTGAAGGCAGGAATCACAATAACACTTACTATGAAAAAAATATTTTTCTACTTCGGAATTCTTTTTATTTCAATTTCGGCAACAGCACAGGAAGCCTATAAATTCACTACAGAAATCGATTTAGATGCGACGCCGGTTATTAGTCAGGGGCGTACCGGAACCTGCTGGAGTTTTTCAACTTCATCATTTCTGGAATCGGAAATCATTCGACTTACCGGCAAGCAAATTGATCTTTCCGAAATGTACACCGTAAGAAATACTTATCCTAAAAAGGCAGAAAATTTCGTGATGCGACAAGGAAAATCTCAGTTTAGTGAAGGCGGATTGGCCCATGATGTTCTTAATTCGGTAAAACATTATGGTTTAGTACCTCAATCGGCATATAGCGGATTAGCAAATAATGAGGAATCGCACAATCATGCCGAAATGGTTGCAATACTAGAAGCTATGCTAAAAACGTATGTTGATAATCCGGGGAAAAAGCTCAGTAAGAATTGGAAAAAGGCGGTAGATGCAGTTTTAGATGTTTACCTGGGACAAAATTTAAAAACGTTCACCTTTGAAGGCAAGTCGTATAACCCTCAAACATTTTTACAATTAACGAAAATTGACCCTGACCAATATATATCTATCACATCTTTTAGTCATGCGCCTTTTTATTCACAATTTATACTGAATATTCCGGATAACTGGAGCAATGGTAGCTTTTATAACGTTCCTCTCGACGAGATGATCAAGACTATTGATAATGCACTTCAGAAGGGATTTACAGTAGAGTTAGATTGTGATGTGAGCGAACGTACTTTTTCATCCAAAGATGGAGTAGCGGTTATTCCGAAGGATTCAGAAAATAATATAAAAGCCCTGCAAGGAGTCTATCCCGAGATGAAAATTTCGCAGGAAAACAGACAGGACGAATTTGAAAATTACACAACTACCGATGATCATTTAATGCATATAACCGGAATGTTGAGAGACCAAAATGGCACAAAGTATTACAAGGTGAAGAATAGCTGGGGAACAGACGAAAGCAGAAATGCAAATGGAGGTTACGTATATTTTAGCGAAGCTTATATGAAGTTAAAGGCAATAAGTATCACGGTACATAAAGATGCCATACCAAAAAACACTTCAAATAAATTAAATTTGTAATATTGGTTTGATTTTTGTGTAGATTTCAACCGGTGAACTGAAAAAATTGAAATGAAATATATTCTGTGGTGCATATTTTTTATTCCTGTATTGACTTTTGCTCAATACGATCTGGACACAAGATATTTTTCTATTAATGCCGAATCGCTTCCCGATATCGAGAGAAGTACTACATTCTTAGATTTTAGCGAACCAACTGAAGGTTCATTTAAACTGGACGCAATCCCTTCTTTTAATGGTACTTTGAGTTCTATTAGAATGAATGCCGATAATTTTTGGCAACCTGTAGATATGATGGCCGCAGTAAATACTAATGAGTCGTTTATCGATAAAAAACTAGAGATAGCGCCATTGAGATCCGGGGTATATGGCTTTAGCGGTTACACAACCGATGGCTCTACGAGCGTCCAAAATATAGTCTACAAAGATGCTCGAGGTCTGAATTTTCTGGATCCTTGTCCGCCCTTTGGTATTTGTCCGAGGTGCGCACATTACCGGGTTAGCAGAGGGTATTAAATGCCTTTGGAAATACACATGTAATCCTCCATAAATACTTCCCAACAATGAAACAATTTGCCTTAGTTTGCTTTTTACTATTCTTTACAACTTCTATCGCGCAAAGCATAAACTCGTACATTGAAGAGGGAATTGAATTTCATGATTCGAAAGATTATGACAGTGCTATAAACTCTTATAAAAAAGCTTTAGAGATAGAACCAAAGTCATCTCTTGCAAATTATGAAATATCATTAAGCTATTTCTTTAAAGGAGATTATAAAAATGCGATCAAGCATAGTGAAATTGTAATTGACAATGGAAATGAGCATCTCATTCCTGCATACTTGACAATGGGGTCGAGTCTGGATAACATGGGAAGAACCAAGGAATCGATCAAACTTTTTAAAAAGGGTATTAGAAAATTGGGCGATGACTATTTACTTCACTACAATTTAGCCTTAAACTATTTTAAGCTTAAAGATCACGAGAATACGAAAAAACACGCCATTGAAGCTATCAAAAATGAATCGGGACACTCTAGCAGCCATTTACTCCTCGCCTATTCAAATTTAGCGGAAGATAAAAAGATTGAAAGCTTTCTTTCATTGAATTACTTTTTATTATTAGAACCTAATTCAGAAAGGTCTGTTCAGGCATATCAATTTTTGCAAAAAACGATCTATGGGAATGTTTCTAAAGATCAGAATAAAGAAAATTCCATAAATATTTCTCTTTCCAGCGTTGGATTAGAAAGTGACTTTCCGGGTGCCGATTTGATGTTATCGCTCACTATTGCCAAAAATCACACCGAAGAAAATGAAGGGAAATCTGCCGAGGAGCTTTTTGTTGTAAATACAGACAGCTTCTTTACTTATCTGGGAGAAATTAAAGAGAATAAAGATAAAGGGGGGATTTATTACGACTTTTATATCCCGTTCTTTTATTCGTTATCTAAATCGGATCACATAGAGGCCTATTGTTATCACATTTCGGAGCGTGGAAATCCGGTTGCAGCAGAATGGATCACCAACAATACTGTTAAGTTATTCGAATTCGAAAAGTGGTTATCTGAATAACTAGAAGCTTCCGAAGAATAAATTCTACACACCTGATTTTACAGCAAATATCAAAAAAAACAAAAAAATATTATATTTAGTTAGGATTCCTTACTATATTTGTAAATGCAATATTGCTAATCATTTAAAACAAACAACATGAAAAAATCAATTTTCTATCACGCCGGCTGTCCGGTATGTGTAAACGCAGAACAAGAACTTTTAGGCTTAATGGATCCAACAACTGTAGAGGTAATTCATTTGGGGGAGAAACGCAATCATATAACGAGGGCTGAAGAAATAGGGGTTAAATCGGTACCCGCTTTGGTAACACCAACCGGCAATGTACTTCATATAAACTATGGAGCCTCTTTGGAGGATGTTAAAGGATAGACTAACACTCTTATTAAAAACTTTATTATGAAAAATATCACATTAATAATTGCAATTTTATGGGGTAGTTACGTCGGCACCTCGCAGGTGTCCGGTGAAAAATACCAATCTGATGATTTTAAGATATTGACAACTCAGGTTACATATATGGAAGACTTATCGGTTCTTGTTTGGGAAATTTCGGTATCAGGTAATGCGGGAGCAACGGTACCAATTCCCGCCGGCAAACTAAATGGTGCCCCGGTTCTGGGTTATGTATTTCCTACAACGCTAAAATCAACCGATGTGGGATTCAATGAAACCGACGGCATAGTTGCGTTAGCATTAACATCTCATCCCGATTTCGATGACACACCACTTTGGGACGAAAATTTTGATGCAGATTATGCCAACGACGGAATTATCTGGCATCCGCATTGGGTGATTCTTACCAAAGATGATAGAGTAAGTGGCGGACTAGCCGTTAAGCAATTCGATAAAAACGATACTTCTGTAAAGCTCCCTCCCACCAATCCCGGTATGCCAATGTACATGGATTCGCCGGGATTTCCGGTAGTGACGAAAAACGGCAGTATTAGAGTGGTAGTTCCCCTATATCGCTTAAGTAATAAGCTAGAGTTTAATTACGATGGAGTTGCCGCCTTTATGCAAGTAAATACAGAAATGAAAGATAGGCCTATGCTGGGTGTTTATACAGTTTATAGCGTGGCTAGTGGAGATCTTTCATTACCCTATACAGTAAAGAAATAGACTATGGAAGTTTCAGTATGGGACACTTACGTAAAAAGGAAAGACGGACTTACAATGCACTTTGATATTCTTGTTCCTCACGATGTGCGGGATGAATATAAAGTTTTGAACTTCGGAAAAAGATATCTTGACACCAAAACGTTTAGAACAGAAGGTCTAACGACAAACGAATGCAGGTTTTGTCATTCAGAAATTGCAGACTCAACTATTGAAACCGAAATAAGAAAGCATGGCTATTACATTGTAGAAATGGAAAACTGTATTTAATTTTTTTGAATAATTAATTAGGAGTACTAACTTAGCCTGTTAATTGTAATACATTAGCAGGCTTATTTATGAATAAAAGTGTGTTTAATATTGATTTTCAGCAAAACAGTATTTCGAGTAAGATAGTCGTAGGATTAGAACGAATCTCAGAAGTGTTTAGAACACTACTCTGGGAACATGCGAAAAAATTGGGTTTAAGTCCAATTCAGATCCAGATACTGATCTTTATTGATCAACATAAAATCGAGCTTTGTAATGTTAGTTATCTGGCTAAAGAGTTTAATGTTTCAAAACCCACAATCAGTGATGCCGTTAAAGCATTGGAAAAGAAGAAACTTATAATTAAAGATTTCTCGGCATCAGACAGCAGAAGTTATAGTATAAGACCTTCAACTGATGGGAAAAAGATCGTTGATGTTACTTCAAATTTCGCAAATCCTTTAAAAGAGAAACTAGAGACGAACGATTTATCCACATTAGAAACCGTCTATGAAACGCTAAACAAATTAATCTTTAGCTTAAATAAAAGCGGTATAATTAATGTTCAACGAACTTGTTATGCCTGCAAATTTTATGAACGCAGGGATGGTTCAAACTTTTGTAACTATTTAAATACACCTCTTTACAAGAAAGATATTAGATTAGATTGTCCTGAGTTTTCTGAAATAAATACTTAGACCATACAAATTTATATCAATTCGATCCCGTCTTCTTTTAAAACGATCTGCTTATCCTTGTAAAGAGTTCCCACAGCTTTTTTAAAACTTTTTTTACTCATCCCCAGTTCATTTTTAATAGTATCTGGTTCGCTCTTATCATGCAATGATAAAAAGCCTCCGGCAGCTTTCAACTCTTCAAGGATATAGTTGGCATTGGGTTCGATACTTCGATATCCGGGTTGTTGCAGGACAATATCAATTTTATTGTCTTCCCTTATTTTACTTACATAAGCTTTTAATCTATCGCCGGTTCTAATATCCTCAAAAATATCTTCTAAATAAATGAGTCCTTTGTGGATACCATTAACTATAACATTTGCCCCCTTATCTGTTAAATGAGTCACTAAAATATATACTTCATCATATTTATCTACCGTAAGGTTTTCGTTTTGCAGAAATCTATTGGTCTTACTCGATCCTACTAACCTATTGGTCAATTCGTCCAGATAAAGGTAAACGATATACCAGTTTCCGGCTTTCATGGGTCTAGCTTGTTCTTTAAAAGGTACGAATAACTGTTTTTCTAACCCCCAATCCATGAATGCACCGTACTTAGTCACATCACTGCAGTGTAAATAACCAAAAGTATTTAGTTTTAGAAACGGTTCAAGAGTCGTAGCGATAGGTCGCTCTTCATTATCGAGATAGACAAAAACCGATATCTCATCTCCAATTTCGAAATTCTCCGGCTTATATTTATGTGGCAGAAGTACTACATTTTCTTCCGAATCTCCCAGATAAAGGCCCGGTTCGGTATCTCTTAAAATCGTAAGTACGTTGTTTTCACCTAGTTTGATCATAGTTACAAAGGTAGTATTTTATTGAGCAATTTATGTTTATCTTTGAGTTAATCGAGCTTCAAATTTATAAAGGATATCATATTTTTATGAATACAACCCAGCCTCATAACTTACCTGAACCTTTTACTTTAACCGATAGTATTAAAACCGAAATTGGCACTGTTTATTTTTATGGAAACTTCGTAGTTGTTGAAATGAACGAAGGTGTAAATGTGTCTTTTAAAACTGGATTTTCTATCTTACTTAAAGGTCTCAGTATCCTCGGCGGAAAACCTTGTATATACATCGCAAATCGCATTCACTCATATTCTGTAACTCCTACAGATTATAAATATTTAAACAAGGTACCTTCATTAAAAGGAGTTGCTATTGTTAACCATTTGGAAAGCACAGCCGCTAATACCCAACTTGAGGCAAGCTTCTGCAAAAAACCTTTTGAAGTATTTAATAGTCTGGAGGAAGCATTTCAATGGGGAGAAAAAACGTTGAAATCTTCTATGAGATAACACCATAAAGCCATCCAATCTCAACTTGCTTTGTTTTACTTAAATTAGATTATTTAATATACTTAAAATAGTTTATTAAAATACTGTCATTTTCTTCGGAAGGGGTAAAGATTTCCAGTAATTGTGGTGTATCCGAAATTTTATAAAAGTCCGCAAGTGCCTCACCCAGTTCATTTTCGGTTGAAGCCTTATGGTAACCAACATTATACATGTCGCACAATGGTTTTGCGGTTAGATCGTGTTTTGTCTCAAAAAAAGTTCTAAACTGTTCTGTTTTTTTCGCACCGGGAAGTATTCTGAAAATTCCTCCTCCCCTATTATTTATTACAATGATCCGGAAACCGGAAGGAATATAATTATTCCATAAAGCATTACTGTCGTAAATGAAACTGAGGTCGCCGGTTATGAAAACCGTAGGCCTTTCCGAAGCAAAAGCCGCACCAATTGCAGTACTTGTACTTCCATCAATACCACTGGTTCCTCTATTACAGAAAACCTGAATAGATGCATCAATGGTAAAGAGTTGTGCATATCGTACGGTTGCACTATTACTAAGTTGTAAGTTTATTTCCTTAGGAAGGGTCTTAAAAATTAAATCGAATACTTTTAAATCTGAAAAAGGAATCTTCTCCAGATACTCACTATGCAGACGCAAGCGTCTTTCTTTGATTAACAGCCATTGAGACCTGTAATTACCAGATTCAATATCATTTGAAGAGAGTAGTTCTTCAATAAAAACGTTCGGACTGGCCTTATAATGTCGTTCTAATACAAAAAATGAATCGTTCGCAGATTTTTCATCGATGTGCCAATGAAGCTTGGGTGGGTATTTTCTTATAAAAGCTTTCACTTTCTTAGAAATTACCATCCCGCCAAACGTAATGAGTATCTCCGGCTGTAGTTCTTTAAATTCAGATTCTGTTAGCGGAGCAATTAGTTGGTCTATAGACGGAAAACAATGTTCTAAGTGTAAATTTGACGTGGTTTCGGTCAATACAATTAAGTTCTCATCCTTGGACAACTTCATCAACAAATCACCTCTAATCGCTTCAGGAGTAAGGACTCCCACAAGTATCATTTTCTTTTTGCTTTTATTCCATTTCCTTCTGAAAAGATCCAGGTCTAATAAATTGTTTTCAGAAAGAATAGATATTCTAGCCGGAACATTCTGGGCAGTTACTGTAACTTTTTCTGAAGTTTCATACAACGGTTCCGAAAAAGGAACATTTATATGAACGGGACCGTTTAGCTCTATCGCTGTATTTAAGGCAATGTTTATCTCTGTTTCATTATGCTTTCTATGCGCCTCGCCTTCTTCACAATTAGCGCTGTATAAAATATGATTCGCATATACATTTTCCTGTCTAATTGTTTGTCCGTCACCAACATCAATTAAATGTTTGGGACGATCTGCCGAAATTACTACCAATGGTATATCGCTGTAAAACGCCTCTGCAATTGCCGGGTAATAATTTAAAAGAGCAGATCCCGACGTACACACCAGAGCTACAGGGGCTTTTAATTGTTGTGCCATCCCCAATGCGAAAAACGCTGCACATCGTTCATCAACGATACTAAAATTGCTAAAGTCCGGATTTCCGGTAAAACCTATTGTGAGAGGTGCATTGCGTGAGCCGGGTGAAATTACGATATGATCGATTCCTTTATCCAGACAAAGTTGCGTAACGGTTTGCGAGAGAATTTTATTAGAATATGTCATCCTTTACAAAAGTACGAAGACCATTAAGATTATTAAAGTAAAGGTTCAAGTACCTGAAGCATGGTTTGCAATTTATTATGAGTCTCCAGCCATTCGTCTTCAGCAACAGATTGATTTGTGATACCGCCACCCACATAAAGACTGGCTATCCCTTCCTCCAGTTTCATACATCTTAAGTTCACATATAATTCCGATTCCTGGTTTTTGGTATTTATCTTCCCAATAAAACCGGTATAAAACTCTCGGTTATAGCCTTCATTTTCTAGAATGAATTTTTTCGCCTCTTTTTGAGGGGTACCGCAAACGGCGGGTGTAGGGTGCAATGCTTTGGCCACACTATTTACGGTGGCTTTATTTCGTTTTAATATTCCCGAAATATCGGTTCTAAGATGCACGAGCGCCCCGGCTTTATGATCGTACGTTTTAGAGATCTTGACAACTGATGTCACTTTCTGAAGATTAGACGTTATGGCATCAGTAACGATTTGTTGCTCCTCTCTTTCCTTATCTGTCCAGATAGCAGCCCTCTTCGGATTGTACACCTGAGTTCCTGCCAGCGCCATGGTCTCGAAAGAGGTATTTTCAGTTTTTAGCAAAATCTCGGGAGAAGCACCACACCAAACTCCTGTTTCCGGGTGGTACCAGATATAACGGTAGGCATTAGGGTATAAATTGAAGAGTCGGATAAATATTACGGATAGATCCAGATTTGTGATTGGAACATCCTTTCGTCTGGAGACTACAATTTTATTGGCTTTACGACTACCAATTACTTTTTTAGACAACCTAATAATGTCTAAGTGTTGTTGTTGATCTTCTTTATTTTCCGCAAGCGGAATTTTTACTTCGGAAATACTCTTTTTTTCAATTTCATATTCTATTACTTCCGACTCTACTTTTGGAATACAAAAAAGTGCGTTTTCGAAATTAAAAGGTGCTAACACGACCTTATCATTTTCAAACTCATCTGAAGCATAGTTTTTTCCGTCCTTCTGAAAATATCCGGTAACCTTACTGTTGTGCGGGTTTGAAAATACTACGAATGGAAATTTGTTTTGGTAATTTTTGTTAAGTTCTGTCAGCATTAATTTGGGGTCTTACATTACTGTTTTCGCAAAGTAAGAGTCGTTAGTTTTACCATAGATATTAACTCATCATTTTCATTGGTTATCGGGATCTGCCACAGCTGAGTTGTTCTACCTTTATGGAGAATCTTAGCCTTTGCATACACAAATCCATCACGAACGCTCTTTACATGATTCGCAGATATTTCGATGCCGCGAATCGCTGCATCATTTTCTCCCAGAAATATAAATGCTCCTGCACTTCCAACACTTTCTGCCAAAACCACAGAGGCTCCTCCGTGCAAAATCCCATCCGGCTGATGAACTTTAGCATTTACAGGCATACGTGCAACTACTGTATCTTCGGTCACTTCTATGAATTCGATATCAAGAGTTTCCAAAAGAGTATTCGCACACATACTTTTGCATCTCGCTAACGCTTCTTCTTTAGTATACTTCATTATATTGATTTACTTTTGTAAAAATACAAAACCGGCACATATTATGGTTGTTGAAAAACAAGTTTCTTACACTACAGTTAATACCTATTCTACCCTAAATTCTTTTACCGAAAAAACCAAAAATATCTGGTTGGTTTTTCATGGTATGGGATATCTAAGCAAGTATTTCACCAAGTATTTCGCGGGTCTGAACATTGATGAAAACTTTATAATTGTCCCTCAGGCCCCTTCTAAATATTATCAAGGAAAAAACTTTAAGCATGTTGGAGCATCCTGGTTAACCCGGGAAAATACTATTTTAGAAACAAAAAATGTTTTAAACTATATAGACGAAGTATTTAAAACCGAATGTACCTCCCCAATGCCAAACTTTATTGTGATGGGATATTCTCAAGGAGTTTCAATAGCTACAAGGTGGTTGGCAAGCAGACAGATCCAGTGTAATCATTTAATATTACATTCGGGAGGCATACCAAATGAGTTGCTTCCGGAAGATTTTTCATATTTGAAATCGACCAGCAAGGTCACCTATATTTATGGCGATAAAGACCAATATATCACAGAGGCACGTAAAACTGAAGAATCATTAAAGGGAACAAATCTCTTTGGGGATAGATTGCAAATAGAAGTTTTCAATGGCATTCATGAAGTTAATACTCAATTTATAGAAAAAACATCGAAGGAAAAGTAGTACATTTTTGTGCATTTCATCGAATATATTTGCATAATAGCTTGATAAGTTTTTTATTTACAGTGTAATGTAGGAAAAAACTTAGCCCCTAATATGAAAAAACAACTACTAACCTTCGGACTTTTATTACTTTCATCTGTTTTATTTGCGCAAGTAAGTGCCAAAGAAAAACAAGCACTTATCGACTTTTATTTAGCTACTAATGGTGAAAACTGGGTGAATACCTGGGATTTAAATACACCCGTAGATCAATGGCACGGAATTACCGTGAAAGAAAACAAAGTAACTGCAATTAGCATGTTATTTAACAATGTAGAAGGATCACTTCCAAACTCTATTGGCTCTCTGGAGAATCTTAAAATATTAGAATTACCGTTTAATAAACTATCCGGTGAAATACCAAATAGCATTGGTAACCTTAAAAACCTTGAATTATTAGTTTTTAACGGTAACAGTCTAACGGGATCTATCCCTTCCACTATTGGAAATATGGAGTCTCTAAAAAAGATTCATTTAAGTAGCAACAATTTAAGCGGAGAAGTACCGGTTGAAATCAGTAATTTGACCGAATTGGAACTACTTAATGTTTTCGATAATAACCTGACGGGTACACTACCCATGGGACTTGCTCAATCAAAAAATTTAAAAAAATTAGTCGTTGCAGAAAACGAACTTATCACTACACAGGCATTTTCGTCTCTCTTATTATTTCTAGACGATGCCAACCTCGAATTTAGCAATAGCCTAACGCCAAGTGCGAAAACGGTAATCGCTATTGAAACAAGTGAGGATGAAAATTAAATTATTACTTTATAAATAATTGAATTGATTAATTGATTAAATTGAAAAAGGCGGCTCCAAATGGAGCCGCCTTTTTCAATTTAATCTAACTATTAACCACAATTGTTATGAACTTGTATTACAGAATTATAAATGTTTCTTTTTAGTGATTTCAAATTCGAAATTTACTTTATGTTTCATTCTTCATTCTATACCACTATATACACCTAACTTATTTATTGTTACCCCTCATCACGTTTTAAATTAAATGATAGATGTAAAATAATTCTGTAACTTTATAGAAATCAATTATTCTAAATTATGAAAACACAACTACTTTACTTGTTCCTTTTCCTGTTTGCGACTACAGGCATAAGTCAGATCTCTTTCTCACCAAACCTTATTGATAACGATCAAGCCACATCTAATGCGGCAAATAGTGTGACCGCTGCCGATTTCGACAATGATGGCGATATCGATATCGTAGGCGCCGCTTTTCAGAGTGATATATTTTCGTTATACAGAAATGATGGATCGGGGAATTTTACACAAGAAACGATAGACAACTCACCCACCTTCTCTGATGGTGCTAGATTTGTTACCTCATTCGATCTGGATGAGGATGGTGACATGGATGTTTTAGCAACTGCCTCAACAGCAGATGTTTACCTTTGGTTCGAAAATGATGGTACCGGCTTGTTTACCCCGCATATTATTGATAGTCCTGCCTTGGCGAACGAAGCATATGCAATAGATGCTGCAGATTTTAATAATGACGGAACCATGGATATTGTTGGGGGAGCAAATGCAGGAGATGCTCTTGCAGTCTTTAATAATGATGGAAATGAAAACTTTACGCTATTAACTAATCTTAGTGCAAATGCCAACCTTACCGATGGTGTACGTGTGGTGAAGGCAGCTGACTTAAATGAGGATGGTTTTATGGATATAGTTGTAGCTGCCTTTAGCGGAGATACTTTTTCCTGGTTTGAAGGAGATGGTCAAGGGTCTTTTACACCACATCCAATTGATAGCTCGGTAAATGCCGACGGAGCCACGGGGATTCAAATAGCCGATTTTGACAATGATGGGGATCTCGATATCGCAGCTGCGAGTAATAGCGCGAATCAATTTTTATGGTACGAAAACGATGGGGATGAAAACTTCACAACTAATATTATCGATAATACATCACCCTTTACCGTTGGTCCGAGAGGTGTGGCCATCGTGGACCTTGAACAAGACGGGGATATGGATATTCTAGGTGCGGCAATCACCGGAGACGCGTTTACATGGTATGAAAATGACGGAAACGGAAATTTTACTTTGGCCCTAATTAGTGATGACGTCACGTATGCAAACGGTGCTTTTGCAATTACCGCTGCAGATGTAGATGGAGATCAAGTGGACGACATTATTACGGCTGCCAATATTAGTGATGCGTTCTCATGGTTTAAAACGGAAGGAGTAATTCTCGCCAATCTGGAAAATTTCCTTTCAGGAGTAGCAGTTTTTCCCAATCCAACAACTCATAAAATAACCGTCCAAGTTCCCGCTGACACTCATCTTCAATCAATGCAAATTATCGACATGCAGGGGAAGATAGTGTTTCTTGACAATTCGGAACATTCAGAATATGTAAATATCAATTTAGAAGAGCTGGCATCTGGTGTTTATTATCTTTCCGCAGAAACCAATAAAGGAAATTTCACTAAAAAAGTAATCAAACTCTAAATACTTAATACATGAAAAAAGCCTCTGATATTTAAACAGAGGCTTTTTTTTATAAACCAAATATGAACTACCTTATACTTTATCCTTTTCCCTATTTAGTTTACGCTTTATCTTGTTAATAGCAGATTCAATAGATTTTTCAGGTTCAATTAAATTATACGGTCCCCAAAAATCCGGGTCTGTAAATCCCGAAACCGCATCGACCATCACCACAGTAGGCTTTAATCTGTTTTCCGGTTGCCCCATAAAGCCGGTAGTATTCTGTTGCCAATCTGTAACCGCCATTTCTGCCGATAGGGTATACACCTGATTAAAGAGTTTGCCTCTTTTCGCAACTTTAAAACTTAACTCTACACTTCCGTAATTATATTGCCACTTGTTATCCTTCTCGCTATAGTCAACCCTGTAGGAAGCGACTGTGGGAGTTACCGTGACATCACGTGGTTTCTTTTTGACAAAGATGTTTTCAATGTCACGGGTTTTGCTCAAATTCAAACTGTAATACGCATTTGTAAGCGCTAAGGTTTCTGCGTCTATGTATAAAGTCCCTTTGTAAAGTGGCTCTAAAATAGTTTCTAGTTGAGTGAAATTCACCACATACACCGGACGCCCGTTTATGGCTGAAGGCGCGATAAAATTAAACTTATAATCTCCTATACTCGCAGGAGTAAAGATATATTCTGGATATTTCATGATATCCAGATAAAGTGTAGAATACGGTCCGCCCTGAAGCTTTACAGTTACAGTATCCAATCTTCTGTAGTCTGTACTTTTTCTTGCTTTATTGAGTGCGACGATATCTTTAGATTTATTGGTGTATGGCTGCTTATATAAGTTTACCACTGCCTCGGTTAATGAAACATTTCTGTTTCTTCTTTTAATGGTCTCCCTATAGAAGGCTGTCATTACAGTAGGTTCACTAGGGTTGTTTGCCTTTTTTCTATCGAATACGGCACGAACCAGAGCTTCGGGATCTGTATAGCTTAACAAGCTTATTGCCGAAAGATCTGTAATCTTGGTTGTAAGCTCGATCTTGTTGTTTTCTTCGGAAAGATCTTCGATCCTGATCTCCTTAGACCTATAACCTAAATGACTAATTAAAACGGAACTGTTTAAATACTCTGAAGGTATCTTTAGAACAAAGTCTCCTTCCGAATTAGTTATTGTACTTATATTGGAATTCTGAACCATAATGGTTACCGATTCCAGTGCGTCGTTAGTTACCAAATTTACTACTTCCCCCCTGTAAGTGACATACTCTTCCATGTCTTGTGCGTACATTTCCGAAGGGATAAAGAAAAATAAAACTATTAATGATACCCCTAAGAACTTGTAATTTAAATTAGATCTCATAATTTGAAATTTTAAATTAATACTGGTTTAGGATGGTTCGAAAGGCCATGATGCTGCCATATCTAAAAATACGATATAACTCTTTAATATCCAGTTTTTTAAGCCATTATTTAATAAAGAATAATTATGCTTATGTTAAACATTTGGAATATGACCGAATATATAAGCGATAGAAGCCATCATTAAAAAACGTTTTATAAACACATCTTCAAGTTGATTTTTGATATTAGTACCATTAATTAGTACATTACACCTTTTAAGAAACCAAATATTATGAAATTAATCTACGCGACACTATCATTCATTCTCTCCATATCCGCAATTGCGCAAACCCCATTTTTAGGAGAAAGCTTACAAAACCCAATAAACAACAGAAGTGTTGTTACACCTATCGTTGCTTCTATTGATTATCAGGGATATGATGAAACACAGGCTTATTTTGGGGAAGGGGAATACGAAATTTTCGTTGATAATATAGACGGTGTTCTTGATAAACCAATAATCATCCTTGACGGATTTGACCCCGGTGACGGAAGAGACATTACAGGTCTCTATAATAGTTTAAACTTTGGAGGTCAGAATATGGCAGACATACTTCGTGATGAAGGTTTTGATATTGTTATTTTAAATGCACCGCAATACACCACAAACGGTAAGTTCATTGATGGAGGTTCAGATTACATTCAAAGAAATGCGATGGTGACCATTGAAATGATCAATTTTTTAAACGCAGAAAAAGTTGGAGATGAAGAGCTTGTCATTCTTGGACCGAGTATGGGAGGATTAATTGCGCGATATGCGCTTGCCTTTATGGAACAAAATAGTATGGATGCCGAAACACGATTGTATATATCGTTTGACGCTCCACATCGTGGCGCTAATATTCCGGTGAGTTTACAGTACTTAATTAACTATTTGGCAGAAGTGTTGGGTGATCCCACTTCGCAAACGGTGGTAGATCAGCTACTAAATTCACCTGCAGCCAAGGAGATGTTATACGACCATCTTAGTGGACATCTACTAAACGGTTCCACCTATGAGCAAGACCCAACTAAGCTTTTACCTGTGGGCGCACCAAATTTTAGAGATGCTTTTCAAAACGAATTAGATGCGCTTGGGTTTCCGCAACAAGTTAGAAACATAGCAATGGTGAACGGAAGTTCGCAAGGTCTTACCACCGGAACTGCCGGAATGCAAATAATAGACACTAATCTGGATCTTGGATCGGGGGTTAACGCCGATATTAATCTACATTTTACTCCTACAGCAAATACAACGATAAATGTAACCGATTTTCAAAGTTTTATATCAATTATCCCGTTAGATTCATTTGAAGCCGATGCACAATCTTTTGCTTTCACAGACGGCGTTGATAGTTCACCCGGAGGCACCGGAAATATTTCTGCGGCACTTGGTGGTGGCGGAAGCTCTAATCCGGTAATTGTAGCATTTATTGCAGCTTTAGACCAGGATGAATACTCCTTTATTCCCTTGATAAGTGCTTTAGCCATCACAAATGAAGACGATTGGTTTGCAGTTCCGGATATTGGCGGAACGCACAATTCTGCTTTTGTCAATACCTATATTCCTTCCGTTAATGAACCCCATGTTACAGTAACACAAGCCAGCGCACAGTTTGCTTTAGACGAAATAAGAAACCCTGTTCTTGATGTAAATTCAATTAGTTCTTCTGAAAAATACCACTTAGTAATAAATCCGGTGGCTGAAGAAATAAAACTGAAGTTGAATCCGTCATTTAACTATTCCGGAGTTAATTTAACAGTAGTTAATATAGCCGGACAGCAAGTGATGCAGAAGAATTTTGATGATCCTTCTAATGAAATCACTTTACATCACGACTTGAGATCGGGAATGTATCTTCTAAATATTTCAGACAGAGAGAGCTTCTCTACTATCAAAATCATAGTCGAATAACTAGTAATTTTTTTTCTGAAATATCACGTTAATAGTACATTAATCTTAGCTGCGATTTTGTATTAAATCGCTTCAAGTTATTTTTTTCGTATCTTTCTGATAACTAACTAATTAAATTATTTATCATGAAAAGATCAACTTATATACTGCTTTTTTGTTTCTGTGTATTCATAACTAAAAGTTTGGCACAAAATGAAATTAATTTACAGGAGCTACTAAATAGATTATCACAAAATCATATGGGAAGTATTAATGATGTATTTTCTTCGGAAGAATTACTCATGCTACAGGCTCATTTTTCAGAAGTAAATAAAACTGCCACTACTCAAAACTCAGATCTGCTGCTAAACCGCCGTATTTCGAGCACCAAGGGGAATACTCCTGTTATCGTTACAAGTATTGATGCCGAAGAATTAACTATAGATAATCATGGCCCGTCTCCCATTAGCACATTTGAAGGTGCCGGAGTAGCCCGTTTTGACACCAGTAGTAACGTATATGTTATAGAAAATAACAATACGCTGCACCTAAGAGGTGTGGCAAATAATAACTACACCAATCTGGGAGTTATTATGAACATTCCGCCCGGAGAATCTATTACCGGAGCCGAACAAACAAGTAATGGTGATATCTTTCTCATTTCTACAAATGGATCAAACAGCAGTCATCTTTTTTCGCTAAACCCCGGTCCGGGTATGCCAATTGCGACACCAATTGGTGGTAATAATGGACTTATCTTACCAATAAATCTGTTACGGGATGGTTCAGACAATCTATTCACGTTAGATATTGACGACGATAATGTATATGGTATGGATAAAAATACCGGTGTAGCAACGCTAATTGGAAATGCCGGTTTTGATGCAAACTTTGGACAAGGCGCCGGTTATGATGTAGATACCGATTTATTATTGTTGGCAGCATTTAATGCGACAATTGGAGATTCGGAATTACGTTCATTGAATTCTACGACAGGTTTAACAACATCTCTAGGCACGATTACACCGGGTATTGTTGACCAATTTGGCTGGTCAGGTTCTTATGACGCCGATGTACTGAATACCAATGATAACAACTTTTACGACTTTACCTTTTTCCCTAATCCTGCCAATGATTACCTACATTTTGAAGCGTCGGAGATAATCGATAGTGTTGTGATTAGTAACCTTCTGGGACAAGAATTGATTAAACATTCGGTCCTATCTGTTAGCGACAACTTGAATATTTCTGAGCTTCCAGCGGGAGTCTATCTACTTTCGGCATCGGTGAATAATAAAGTTAGCATATATCAATTCTTAAAAAGTTAGAAATTAAGTGTTTGTACTTAGTTGATAATAAGCAACCTGTACGTAAATTTGAATTACCAGATCCTCTTCCGGAAGTCAAATTAAGGGACCAAGGCAGAATATCGATCAATTCACAAATCTAAATTGAAATGAAAAAAATAATTCTGAGTATCGCTATGGTCATCTTTATCGGTACTTCCTTAAGGGCACAAGATGTATTCCGAATAAAAAATACAGCTACGAATACCTATTTGCAGCACGAAAATGGTCGGTTATACCTGTCTGAAGTGAGTGAAGGCACACAAGAAGCATTCTGGGAATTTTTAACAATGGAATCGGGACACGTTAGGATCAGAAACGTTAAGGACGGTACTTTTCTCAATATTGAAACAGAAATACCGCAAAGTACATCGATTGAACATCATTGGTGGAGCCCAATGTGGGCAATTCAAAATGTTGAAGGCACGAATCGGATAAGAATTCAAAATCGTTGGAAAAATAACCGTTACCTAAATACTCAAAATGGTTTGGGTTGCACCGAAATTGAAAACGATTGGCAAAGTGCTTTATGGGAAACTGAAGTTGTAGATCAGCCACTTATTCCAGTTCTACCGTACGCCAATTTACTCAATGCTCAAAAAGCATTGGACGCACATAATCAATTACGTGCAGAAGTAGGCGTACCACCGTTGCAGTGGTCTATAGATTTAGCGTTTCAGGCGCAGCTATGGGCAGACAAATTAATTAAGAAGAACGACGGTGATTTCGTTTTGTTACACTCGGGATACCCAGGTGAAAATATTGTAGGTGGATGGGTAGAAGGCGTGCCGCCCGGACAAGGAATAATTAATGCTTGGGGCACCAATGAAAAACCTAATTTTAATCCTGCTACTAGAAAATGCTACGAAGGAAAAATTTGTGGTCATTATACTCAAGTAGTCTGGAGAGCTACTACTAAAGTGGGTTGTGGTATCGGAATTAACGCAAATGGCAAGTATGTTTTAGTGTGTAATTACGATCCCCCAGGGAATAAGAATAACGGTGCCGCTTTTTGAGCTTCGCTGTCGAGATAAGCGACCTCTAAGGATTTACGATGTAAATCCAAGAGTCTGA